>Ga0265797_10001990_pt1 | contig 35299 bp, 49 predicted proteins | sample P2T30metagenome_FD_192433 | JGI IMG/M metagenome (GOLD analysis project Ga0265797, IMG submission 192433) | Plant litter microbial communities from East Loma Ridge, Irvine, California - P2 T30 | ecosystem: Environmental > Terrestrial > Plant litter > Unclassified | place: USA: California...
CGCGAGCCCATATTCAGCATCACCTGGTCGTAGTTTTGCGCGTTGATCTGGCTTGCTTTGCAGGTCTCAGCAGAAAGTTCGGCAGCGCTCATGGCCTTCATTTTTGGCTCGTCGAGTGAAACACATGGGCCAGCGTAGACGGACAGTGACACAGTACAGAGGGCAATAGCAGTAAGGATCTTATTCATGGCTACTTGGTTGACCGGCATCTGCGCGTGCCGTTTCGCTCATGTAAGTATAGCTACGTATTTCCACTTGGAATCTAACCAATACTCACGCCGTCGCCGACCGTGTTGCGTGCTTGGCATTCCTGGCTGCTAGCTCTTTGAGGCGGCGAGAGTGCGCCATGCCGGACGTGAATGTCGTGGTGCAGCCGATGGGACAACTATTCGGGCGGCACGCCGCTTATCCCGCCGTTACGAGACGTACCTCATCACTATGCATGGAAACAACATGCTACGCGTAGGCACCGAGTGCGACGAACAGGGCATCGGCTTCGAGCAGGAATGGGCGGTGCGGGGGCCGGCGCCAAGTCCACGTAAATGGCACGCGGTTGTGCGGAACCACTCGGTTCTTGCGGAACTACCGCGAAAGGTAGCAACTAGCTGAGAGCCGCATAAACAGTGGTGCCCGGAGCCGGAAACCAACTGCCCGTAGATTCGGGTGCTATGGAGCTCGTGCGTAAAAAATGGGGATTACGGTTGAGTTGTTCGAAAAGCGCCCCGGAGGGCGCTGGTGATTCAGGCGGCGGGAATCAAACCCGCAGCGCGCCCAGCATTCACGCGGGTCTTACGGTCGATGCTCTCAAAATCCTGTCATTTCCCAGCGCTATCATGATGAACTTGCCCCTTGTAGGTTGCGTGTAACCTCTCTGCATAAGATCCTCTATTGTGACAAAGAGTGATGATTTGATGAATTGCAGATGGTAGTCTGCTTGCTCTGCCAACACATAAGGAATCTCAAATGCGTCAATTTTCGAAACTGTTGCTAGTGGCCTTCGCGCTCTGTACTGGATTGCTCTCGTTGAGCGCTCAGGCACAATCAAGAGTGGTTGCACGCGTTGGCGAATTTCTCACGGTCAATCAGCCTTACGTGAGTGGCCTTTACACATTAATTTTCCAGTCGGATGGGAATTTGGTGGTCTACCGTGGGACGAACTACATTTCGCAGAATCAAGTGTGGTCGACGAAGACGAACGGCAAGGGGGCGCAATATGCCGTTTTGCAAAACGATGGCAACTTCGTAATTTACAAGAATTTGGGAGATCCTAATAGCGCGTTGTGGACCAGCAATACGGCTGGCACGCCTCGTCCAGGCTATACGCCCACGGCTGCAATTATGAGCGACGGGCGATTTACAGTTAACGGATATGGCGGTGTTTTCCTGAGCCCCCTGGATCCGAGGGCGCCACCTGCCCCATGCACCGTGGCGACGGCGTACCCTGTTTGTATCTTTGCCGGCACTACAACCCAGTGGACGAGTACTGTGCTTGCATGTAGCCCTGCTGAAGCGATGAGTATCGCTAGTCAAATGGGTGCTACATTTGGTGCGTGCCGCTGAGCAGTAAGCTATTTGGGATAATACGGATCCTCACTGGCCAAAAAAGGGAGCACTTCTGCTCTCTTTTGTTTTACTCGAGTTCGGCTGCTGGCGAGCGCTGATTCAGTTCCAGCGGCTCGCCCAGCAGCCGCTCCATCATCGCCTCGGCACGCTCACATAGGGCCGACGCGCCCGCAATGACCACCAGTCGCGGCCCGACATCCTTGCCGGTCTGGTGAACGGTCAGGACATGGCCGCCGCCGCCCGGGGTGAGGGCGTAGATGTCGAAGTCCATCACGCCCCCTGCGGAGCGTTCCCGGCATAGCGGGAACCGCCGAACACGCGCACCGCGGCCCACATCGCGCGGCGGCGCCAGGCCGGCACGCCACAGGCTTCCAGCGCTTCGAGGTAAAGGTCGTCGGCCACGTCGCGCGGTACGATGCCTTTCTCGTATGCGAAGTCGTGCACGACAGCCGCCTCGTCGCCCACGCCACCGAACAGCCAGTAGGTGAGCGGCGCGCGCGGCACGCTGGCGAAGTCGGTCACGAAGCCGGTCGGCACGTGGACCTGGAGGCCGAGCAGCACCGATTCGAACACCAGCGGCGACAGCAGGATGCGATCGGCGCTGGCCAGGCCCACGCGGTCCGTGCGCAGGGTCGACAGGAACCGCGGCTTACTTGCCGGCGACGACATTGCGCACCTCGTCGCCGGTGTAGGTGCCGCTGCACTGCAGGGCGAGGTTCGAGCAGCCGGCCAGGACGAGCAGGGCGGCGATCAGCAGGATGCGTTTCATGGAGTGCCTTTCAGGTTGTCGTACTGGGACATGTTCCGGCCGCGCATGATCGAGATCAGCAGGTCGGCGTACTTGGGATCGGTGGCGTAACCGGCTTTGGCCGCGGCCCGGGCCCAGCCTTCGCCGGTCTTCTCCTTGAAGCAGGCGGCGTAGCGCGGGTTCACCTTGAAGAAGTTGGCGTGGTCGGCCATGCACTCGGTCCAGTCGACGTAGGCGCGGAACTTGTCCTGCACCAAGGTGCGCACGCCCTTGATGAACTCATGGGTCTGGATGACCGTTACCGGGCCTTTCCACTTCGGGCCCGGCTTGATGCCGAACAGATTGCAGCCAGGCGCGCGGGCGCCCCAGCCAGACTCGAGCGCGGCCTGGGCCAGGATGAAGCTGGCCGGGATGCCGGTGGCGCGGTGCGTGGCTTGCGCGGCCGGCAGCAGCAGATTGATGAATGCGGTAGGGGGCATGGTCACTCGTCCTTCTTCGCGGTGTCGGCCGGCAGGTTCAGCCGGGCATTCAGGACAGATTCGAACTTGAACAGGGCGCGGGACCCCATGTGGGCCGCAATGCCCACCAGGGCGTACTTGAGCGGGTTTGGCGCGCCGGCGGCGTCGCACAGGTGCGCGGTGACGATCCCGGTGAAGCCGGACACGACCAGTTCGCCCACCAGCTCGGTGACGTTCCAGACGCGCGCGTGGCCGTCTTTCATCTTGCGTACGAACGAAGCCCAGCCGCCCCATAGGGAAATGCCGATCAGCAGTGCCCAACTGAGCAAAGTGTCGTAGTCGAAGCCGCCAGGCGGCGGGGAATGGTTCATGGTCTTCTTTCAGGAATAAAAAAAGGCCACCTCGAAGGGCGGCCGTATAATTGTTGAAATAACAAACGGGTGAGACATGGACGACAACATGCTGCGCGCTGCCGCCTCTGCTGCTGGCGTGACCTTTTATTCCCTCCTATTCGCGTACTTGAAGACCAAGCTGCGCCGCTCCAGGGATGAGCATGGGTGCGGTCTTCCGGAGCGCATTGGCCGCGCCCTGGGCCGACTGTGGGCGCGAGGCCGCCATGGTTACAAGCAGGCGCTGAGCCGGCGATAGGTAGGCTGCGCCGCCGGCCAGCAGGCTGGCTGGTATCGCGGGGTTGACGAAGCCGGTACCAAGTGCCCCGGCGCCAGCCCAGAGGCGATCTGCCGTGCCGCTATTCGGCACCTTGCCGGTCAGGACCGTCCGCCCAGCGTCGCCTAGATCCTGGCCCAGCGCTGAACCACGCGCGAACGCCCCCTTGTCCTTCGACTTATCCAGCGCGCGCACTGCGTTCTGGAACTGCGCCGGCGTGAAGTCGCCATCTTCGGCACCGAGCTTCGCCGCGGCGTTCTGCACCCGCTTGAAGTTCGCCCAACCGGTATTGACCGCCTTGAGCTCGTCGGCCATGCCGCCGGCCTGACGTTGCAGCAGCCCGCGCAGTTCGTCCCGCAACTGGCGCACGGCCGGCGCGATCCGACCCTCGTAGATGTTCTGCGAGCCGCCCAGCTTGCGTGCGTCGGCGCCGAGCTGGCTTTCCACCCGCTTGAAGCCCTCGGACGTCAGGATGCCATTGTCGAAGGCTGATTCGACATCGTTCAGCACCATCTGGAACGCGCGCTTTGCGTCCTTCGACAGCACATCCTTGTTCACCAGGTCGCGCAGGCCGGCCACCTTCGTGGCGAACTGCTGGTCGCGCGGGATGGCGCCGATGCGAGACAGCACATCGTCGTAGCGCTCGCGCAGGGCGTTCTCGGTGTACACGATGGCGTCGCGCCCGGACTGGCCAGCCGGCAGCTTCTCACCGATCGGCTTGAGTGCCCGGTTGATGGCGGCCGCCTGGAACTGGTCGTTTGCGCCGCGCCGCGCCGAGCTGATCGCATCACCAACGATGGGTAGGCTCTGCACCTTTTCCTCGAGCGCGCCGAGCCGGCCACCCAGCGCCTGGCCGATGGTCGGGTTCACGCCTTCTGCGCGCAGCAGCGCCAGGTTCGTGTTGCGCGAGGCATTCGGGCTGACCACGCGCGCGAGGCCGGAGCCGACAACTGGCAGCGTGCCGCCCAGCGCGGCGCCGGTAGCGGCCTGCTGCCGCTTCTCGCTCCAGAAGTCACCTTCGGCAACCGGCGCCAGGCCGGCCGACGTTGCCCCGCCAGCCGCACCGATGCCGACCCGCCCCAGCAACGAGGCTGCGGCTGGCGCGCGCATGGCGATCGCGGCATTCGCTGGCGAGACCACGTTGCCCAGCAGGCGGTAGCCGTCGATACCTTCCTGGCCAGCCGCTTTGCGCCGCGCCTCGTAATCCACATTCGACTCGCGCACTTGCTGGTCAACCCCACCTTCGGGCAGCCGAGCCACCAGCCCGGTCTTTTCGGCGAGCCAGTTGTTCGCCTGGTTGACGCCCTGCACGAGACCCTGCGGCAGTAGGTTGGTCAGCAGCTGGGCGCCGCCGTCGATCGGGTCGCGCACACCGCGCACAAACCGCTCAGTGCGGCTCGGGCCGCCGGCCGTGCGCACCGGCGCTGCTTCGAACAGGTCGGCCGACAAGTCGCGCCCGCCAGCAGCAGGCGCTGGCGCATCGCCGAACAGTTCAGCGGAAAGATCACGTCCTGCCATTATCGGCCTCCAATCGTGTAGCCCTTGGCCTTCAGGGCGGCGGTTACTTCTGCGGTGCTGCGCCCGCTCTTGCGCGCGGTTTCGGCGATGTCAGCCAGGGTGACCGACCGGCTGCCGGCCGCGGGCTGCGCCTGGGCCGGCCGCTGCTCCGGCGCTGCGCCAGGCTGTTCATATCGCGAAGTGTCGAGCGGCTCGTGTCCATAGTTGGCCCGGATGCCGTCGACGTTCAGCTTGCGGAGCTGCGCCGCGCGCGTGTTGATGCCGCGGATCTCGCCAAGGCGCTGCTTGACCAGCTCAGTGTCGTTCAGGTTGGTGAACAGTTCATTCCACGCGCGCTGTGCATCGCCATCGGTCTGCACGCCGGAGTTCAGGCGCAGCGAGTCGTTGCGCAGCTTTTCCAGCGTCGACCGGAAGCTGGCCTGATTGCGGCTTGCCTCATTCGACATGCCGCTGGCGTTGCGAGCTTGGCTGACCAGGTTCGACACCGGCCCGAATGAAAGCGTGCCGCCCTCAAGCTGGCCCTGGATGCGGGCGAGCTGGCCATCGATGCCGCTGGCGGTGGACAACGCGTCCAGCTCGCTCTGCTGCATCTTCAGAGCGGCGGCCGGCAGCGGCTTGTTGCCTGGGTTTGATGCGACGGCGCGCGCGTCGACCATGTTCTGGCCACGCATGGTGATGTCCTGGCCGCGCCGCTGCATGGCAGCCGACAGCAGGGCATCGGGCGACGCCGTGTTCGCAATCGAGCGCACGGAAGCGCCAGTGCTTGGGTTGATCAGTTCGGTCGTGCCGCCGGCATTCACGCGCTCCAGGTTCTGCGCTACCTCCAACGGAACAGGCTGACCGCTGCTGCCGTCTTCGAAGTAGGGCGCATACAGGGTTTGTTCGCCGACATTGACCTTCTGCCACTCCTTGACCTTCGGTTGCAACTTGAGCGCCTGGTCCTCGGCGGCATTGGCCTCAGCCGCATAGCCGTTATCGCGCAGGTACTGGGCATACTCCAGTCGCTGCTGGACTAGCGCGCCGCGGCCAGTGCTTGCGCCGCTGGCGGGAGTGGCACCAGGGCTTCCACGCTTGCCGCTAAGCGCTTGCGCTGCATCTGCCGGCGATTCGCCAAATCGATTGACGCGGTCGATCAACTGGTTGGAGGTTTCAATGCTGCCAGGGTTTGGCAAGCCGGCCTGCGCCGCCGCGTCGTAATAGGCTTGTGCGCCATGCTTCCCTGCAGGTGGCGCGCTGTCACCCAGCGCATCCATGTGCTGCATGAAGGGCGAACGAGGAAGCTGACCAGACGCTCCACCCATCAGGCCCTGGAACATTGCTGCAGCAGACCGGTCGACCGGCGCTGCCGGTGCCTGCTGCTGACCGCCACGCTGCTTGCCATACGCCGCCGTCAGCGACAGGAGGTTCTGCGCACGCTGCCTCTGCGCGTCTTGCGCCGCCACGTCGGATTCGGCGTTCTTGATCTGCAGCGCGCGCATCTGCTCGAGCTGGGCCGCCTGCCGCCCCTGTTGTGTGGCCTGCTGCCCTGCCTGCAAGCCGCTACCCAGGATCTGGCCGAAGCTGGTCGGCGTGCGCGATGGCCCCGAGGCCTGGAGAATCTGTGCTGCTGCGGCGAGCAGCCCTTGCGACTGCGGGTCGCCGCCGAAGATGTCGAGTAGTCCTGCCATGATTTTTCCTTACCAGCCAGGGCCGAAAGATTGCACCGGCAGTTGTGTCGGCGCGTAGTGATAGTTACCAGCTGAACCCTGACTCTGCAGCGAATTCGATGCTGGGCCGCCGAAGCCGAAGAAGCTACTCAGATTGCTGCCCATATTGGTTCCATTGCGGATCGAGTTGTAGTCGGTAGATCCGTTGCCGCCGAACATGCCGCCGATCTGGGCACCGGCTAGGCCGCCGCCGAGTGCCGCGCCGGCGTTACTCCCGTACAGCGGCTGAGACACATTTCCGGTGGTTTTATTGGTGGTCGTCTGGTTGTTTGTCGAGGTGGCGCCTGCACCGAGGAATGGCGCCAAGATGCCACTCCCCATGCCCAGGCGGTTCAGGTCGGTATTGCTGTAATTCGCCGAGCTGCCCAGCAGGCCCTGTTGCAGGCCGATCCCGGTCGCCAGGTTCGAGCTGTTCTGGCCGCGCGTGGCCAGCAGCGCCTGCACGTTCGTGTTGTCGGCCGCTTGCCGCGCGGCTGCATCCTGGGATGCCACGCCATATTGCTGTCCCGACAGCCCCTGCGCCGCCGACAGCGCGCGGTTCTGGCCGTTCTCGTACGCGCCGGCCAGGGCCGACGAGTTTGCCGCCGTTGCGCCCAAGCCGAACTGCGTGTTCGAGTTATTCATCTGCTTGGTCAGGTCGCTGATGGCCAGCCCCTCGGCGATGCCCTGGCGCGAGCCGCCGTACTGGCCGGCTGCGATCGCGCCGCCGCGAATGCCTGGCAAGACGTTGCGCTGCAGGTTGTCGGTCAGGTTCTGCTGGTTCTGTTGGAACTGGGCGCCGGCGAGCGCATTCCCGGCCTGCAGCGATTTCATCAGCGCCGACGTGTCCCCGCCACCGAGCAGGCTCTGGAACGTGGGGGACAGGTTGATGTTGTTCTGACCCGGCGCGCTGACCTGCGCGCCCTGGATCGTTGGCGCGTTGAACTGGCCGCTCATGAGCACGTCGGTCCCGGCCTTTCCGTTGTTGAGGATCTGGCCAGCGTTCGAATTGAGGAAGCTGTTGGCTTGCGGTGCCAGGCTGGATCCGCCATTGTTGAGCAGACCGCCCAGGCCACCCAGGATGCCACCACCGTTCAGGCCCAGGAGCTGCGCGATACGCGGATCCAGCGTGTTAGTCGAAGTGCTGTTGGACGTGCCGTCCTGCGTTCCGCTCTGGTTCGATCCGGCCTCAGCCGCCTTCTGGTTGTTTTTGCTCGACATGTAACTGCCGACTGCGCCGATTGCGGCGCCGCCAATTGCTCCCCAGGACATGGTCATTTCCCTTTCAGTTGAAGTTGCTCGCGACGGAACTGCAGGTATTCCTGTTCGTTCTGCGCAATGAATTCGGCCTCGATCTCATCGACGTCGGTTTTGTGTGTGCCGTGCACGGTCAGCCAGCGGCAGTCAGTGACCGCGAACACTGCGCGCTTCGTGCCAGGTGGCGACACTTCCATATGGCCTGGTAACACTCGCTTCGGTCCGGCGTCGGTCAGGACCAGCAGCTCGCCTTCCAGGAGCACGTTGAGGCTCTCGTGCTTGTGAATCTTCCCAGTGGCCACGGTGCCGGCCGGTATCAGCAGCTCGCGTGCGTACACGCCATGCGAAAAGTGGTTCGTGACAGGCATCTCGACCGGCTCAAGCTCGCGTGCGATCGCCGCCTCGAGCGCGAATACGCGCGCATGGTCCAAACAGGTGGCTTGGGGTGGCGCCAGGCTAAAGCTGACGCGCGCCGGAGTGTGTGCCGCTACCGGCGCAAAGTTCAGTTGTTTCATGGTGGTCCTATTCGATCGATGTTCTGCTGGTAGTTTCAGGCGCCCCCAAACCAGCTCCAGACCATGCCGTTGTAGACATAGAGGCCGTGGCCGCTGCCGGGGTCCCATAGCGTGCCGTCGGCATAACGAATGTCACCCTGGCGGACCTTCGTCGGCGGCGCATAGGTGACGTCGATATGGCCGTCCGCTAGGCGCTGTACAGCGACGGCGATCTTGTTGAACTCTTCCTCCAGGTACGCCGGAATGGCCGTGGGGTTGCTCGGCACCGGCCCTGGGGAATATTGAATCGTGCTGATGCTTGGGTTTCTCACCATTTACTCCCGGCCTGAACGTCATAGTCGTAGCTCTCCAGCAGCCACTGCGCAGCCGTTCCCGATTCGATGCGCAGCGCTGGATAGCGGTAATCCACGAAGCAGTCACAGGCGATCGTCTCGCCGATAACGTGCTCCATCACGGCGTCCCATTCCGGTTCGCCGAATGGGTCGGTCTGGTGCCCGCCTACCTTCACGATCACCGTCTCGCCCTGGTTGCCGGTCACGCGCAGCCGCACGCCGCTGATGCGCTTCGTCATCGTGGCGTCGCCGAATGACAGGCCGCGCCGCTCGAGGTAGGCCATGGGCAGCGTGCCGTTGAACGTCGCCGAGGCGTCGAGCAGCAGCAGCTGCGCGTCGTTGGACGCCATCAGCACCCTCGCGAGGTTCGGGACGAAGCCCGGCCCATTCCAGGATGAGATGTCGGTTTCCCAGGAGTCGCCGTCGGATGCCCAACTGTCGCTGAGCGTGCTGTTGACCGGGCCGAATGCAGCATGGTTCAGGTTTGGGATGTCGCGGTAGCTGACCGTCTTGTCCACGTAATTCCAAACCATTGCCTTGTTCGGAACTGTGGCGCCCACGCTCACGTAGCAGACGAACACCTCGTTCATGAACGGGTTCTTGAAGACGAATGCGCGATCGGTATAGGCGGTGTCCATGTCCTGGAACAGGGTCCGGCGCGCCACCTTGTCCAGAACCGAAACAGCCGACTGGCCGTCATGCACCACCACGTCGGAATTCGCCAGCACGAAGTGCACGCCGTCGAGCTCCACGATGCAGTTGCGGTTCATGGCGCCGGCGATGCCCAGCACCTTGCGGAAGCTGAACACGTAGGCGCCGCCGGTGTAATCCATGCGCCAGACCGACTGCTCCTTGTAAATCATGAAGCTGTCGCGTAGTTGCAGGCCGTCGACGATGCGATCACCGCCCTCGGCCAGGTCATACTCGCCCGCGTCCTGCGTCGGGTCGCTCGGGTCCCATGTAATCGGCACGCCGCCCGGATCGGCCGGCGATGACCACTTCACCATGTAGCCGAGATTCACCCCACCGCGTGTGATGTTCAGCGCGATCAGGAAGTTCTTGTAGGCGCGAAGTGACTTGCAGAAGGTGTTGGCCGGCCAGTTGTCCAGCGTCTGGAAGCGGCCCGCGATATCGAGGTTCCAGCGTTGCGGCGGGTCGACCTCGTTCCCGGCGTTCAGGATCGGGATACCCGACAGCATGGTGCTGGTCCAGCAGTTCTGCTTACCGGTGTAATCGACGTCGGCGCCAGCAGTCTGGCGGGTCAAGTTCGTATGCACGGCAGTGCCGCCGACCACGGCCGCCGCGTAGATCTTGGTCGCGCCAGCGTAGATCCAGTAGCTGTTGCCGCTGATGTTGAGCTGCGCCACGTGGTAGGGCGTGATCGTTGGTGCGCCGTAGGCCGGACCGTGGCCAAAGAACTGGCGCGCGGCGCCGTCCAGGAAGCGCACGTTTTGCGCGTCCGTCCAGGCCGCCGGCGGCAGCTTCTGCTGCGTCAGGTCCTTGATCACGCCAATCGCGCCGGCGCTTTCGATGGTGACCTTAGACATCGAGCGCCCCCGCCATGATGAACAGCTGGTCGACCTCTGCCTCGGTCTTGCCCAGGGCTGCCGGGATGGCCAGCACCAGGTCGTGGTCGCGCGCCATGGTCAGCGCCTGCGCCATGTACGTGCGGGCCAGCAGCTGCTGCTTGGCCGGCATGGTGCCGATGTAGGCCTGCAGCGGCTCCCACCAGTCCATTTCGATCAGCACCAGGTGCGCATTGAGCATCGGCACGCGCGCCGGAACCTCGACCAGCGGCGCCGGCGGCTTTTTCGCCACCAGCGCGCCGTCGCGCCACTCGTACAGCCCTGGCGCGAAGTCCGGGGGCAGTGTGGAGCTGACCATCTGCCAGCCGTCAATCGAACCGGCTGGGAAGATGACGTCGGGCGCACGGATTTCTTCGCCCATCATGGTGAAGGGGCCTGCCGCCAAGATGGCGACGCCCCGCACAAGTAGTTGCGTCATACTGCGACCTCGAAGTTAAGAAGGCGGATTTGCAAGCCAGACGAAGCAATCAGGATCAGCCGGCGCGGCGAGATCACCATAGGCGGATAAGCGCTGGGGCCGCCAACGGTAGGGGTTGAGATCGCCCCGCGCTTGATCGCACTTTCACCGCTCAGGCGGAACACTGGCAACGCTGAGATGCCGGCCGCAAACACCAGATAGTCGCCCTGGCTAGTACGAATCGATGGCGTCGAGAATGTCGCCACTTCTGGCGGAATCTCCGGCAAAGACTGCGCCACCCCAGCCGTGACAACATCCCCCACGATCCGGTGCGGGACCAGCGTAAAGTTGTTTGATGCACTCTTGAGCACAGCGACGAAATCGGTTGTCGATCCAGTTGCGACGAAGCCAGTGTTAAATGTTCCGGACAAGATCGGCCCGCCAGTCAAAGTCCCGCTACTCTCCGTCAAAACCCATGCCGTAGAGCCCGAGGCATTGCGATACCACAGCAGCACCTTATCGGATGCAACTGGATAGAGCCGTGGGTTGTAGCGGCTCGCGCCGTCCTCGTCAATTCCGAGGCGCGGGGTGTTCGTGCTGATCGTGAAGGTGGGACCGAAGCTCGCAGTAGTGCCAGACACCGTAACCACAGAGGCCACGCCGGTGCTTCCAAATGCCCCTGTTACGATGATCTTGTTGGCCGACAGCATGCAGGTCGAGGCAAGCACGGTAGAAGCACCGGTAGCGACTGTCCCCGGTGTGATGGTTGTCCCGCTTACGGATACTACATAGGCCTTGAGCGTGGTACCCGTGTTCGTGGAGTAGAGAACCAGGGCGGTTGTTGCAGTGAGGGGGTAGATCGATGGATCGCCCCCCGAATCCCCGGGAACCGTCGACGTTGCCCCGGTAGTGATCACGGTGCCATTGATCGAAAGCGCCGTTGTTTGCAGCCCATTTACGTTCATCAGCACGTACGATGTCGGCGCAAGCTGGCAAATCTTGGGCATGCCCGTGTAAGTGCTGCCGTGGCTTACCGTTCCGATGTTGCCACGCGAGAGCGAATAATTCGGGCTCGCGCCGTCGAGCAGTATGACCACGGCCCTGTTGCTGGTGAATACGATGATGCGCGTTGCATCGATCTTGAACGCCAAGACCGGGGCCTGACCGGCAGTCGAGTCGATCACTACAGGGGTGCTGATGACCTTACCGAGATTATCAACCACGAACGCGGCATAGCCCCCGGCAGAGAGCCCCAGGAAATGAATGCTGGTGTTTGCATCCATCACGACATGGACCGGGTAGGCCGTTGTCGCATAGGTGCTGGAGAAGGTCTGGTCTGCCGTGATCGAGCCGGGTTCCAGGCCCGAACCAGTCACTAGCCAGTCGCCAGCTGCAGCGCTGTTGCCACGCAGCAGAACCATCGCCACGCCGCCGGCGGCAACGGCCATCACCAGCGCGCCAGTATTGTCGCGGATACCGACGGTGAAGCCGCCCTTCGTGTTATCGATCACGTACAGCGGGCCGCCAGTGGTAAGCAAGGTGGCATTTGGCAGCGTAATCGACTTGCCGATCGACGCCATCTGCACAGGCACAAATACGTAAGGATCGACCAGGATGACGTCAGTGGTCGCTACAGGCGCAACGGTCGTAATGCCTGGGAAGTCCCAGTAAGCCGTGGTGCCGTTGGTGCGCAAGAACTTACCCTTGTTGTTTGCCTGGGCAGGCAACACCGAGCTAAAAGCCAGCTGGTCAGCGTAGTTCTTGGTGATCGACAGAAGGCGGAATTCGGTACCGTTGTAGCACGCGGCGTAGATGACGCCCGGCGTCAGATCACCCTGAACCAGGTCAAGACCGTTCACGCTTTTGAGCGGCTTGCCTTCCAGCGCCGAGATCTTCATGGTCGACGCGCCGGTGTTCGCGACGGTCACGCCGAAGACGACGGTCATGCGGCGGCCGTAGCCGGCGATGGCGCGCGCCGGTGCAACGGTGTAGGCATTCGCTGCGCCGCCATCGACGCCCGTGCACATGATCGCGCCCTCGAAGCCGGCCAGGTCGTTCAGCAGCGAGGTCTTGAGGTTGCGGAGGTGGTCGTCGCCCTGGCTCTTGGGATCTCCTGGCGTCGGGTTCGTCGGGACTAGTTCGGAAATATGGTTGGCGGGTTCGAGGGGCATTGCTTATCCATTCATGAAGTTGCGGACGCCGCGGCCCAGCAGGCCGGCCAGCTCCGTGCGCAGCGGCGCAGCGGCGCGCGCGCGACTCTCGGTCGCGTTGATCTCTTTCACCGCCTGGCGGTACATCGCCTGCCAGATCATCATCGAGTCGTTGTCGCGGATGCGCGGCGCCGACTGCAGCAGCGCGCCGTACAGGTAGACATCGGGGTACTTGGTGAGCAGTGCATTGGTCGGAACGTCGTCGGTCAGGCGGAAGCCGCCGCGATAGCGGAGCGTCACCGGCCTGGCCACATCTGCCGGGCATTCGAACGCCAATGACAGGCCATCGATCGCCCAGAAGCGAGGGCATCCAGGGGAATCGGTCACCGGCAGCGCCTCGGCCACCATGGCGGTCAACTCTTCACGCGGCTGCGGTGCCGCCAACCACACCGCCAGTGGCGTGCTATACCCTGCTGGCAGCGGAACCGTGCGCTCGCCGGCGGGTAGCGTCAGCGCCACCTCGTTCTCCATCGCGCTCACATGGACGATCCGGTTTATGCTCGTTTCGGCTAGTGCGATGAAATCAGGCACCTGTGTAGCCAGGTCCTTGCGCTGCAGCCAGCCGGTAACTGCCGCCTGGAGTTCGGTGTAGTCGGCAAAGGGCATGATCAGGCCTTCTCAGCGGCCGCCACCAGCTCGGCCAGCTTCTCGGTGCCGATATTGCGGGCGTGTTCGATGCCCAACTCGGCGGCGCGGGCTTTCAGCGCGTCGCGGTCCAGCGATGCGGCGCCGGCAGGCTCATCGCCCTCGGCCGTGCTCGAGTCATCGGTCTCGTTCGTGCGCGCGTTGTCCGCGTGCCAGTCGTCGTAGCCATCGGCGCGCGCGACTTCTTCCTGCTCGGCGTCGTCCACCAGCAACTGCTGGCCCGCCAGGTACAGGGCTTTCGGGTATTCGAGGAATTCCATGTGCTGCTCCATGAGAAAAGCCCCACCGGCTTGCGCGGGCGGGGCTTTTGGGTGGCGTCGATCAGTTCGACAAGATGCGGGCAGCCAACTGCGCGCGCAGGGTCTTGTAGCCGTACAGGACATCCAGGCGGCACGGGAAGGTGTCGTTGCTGATGTTGTACTGGCGAACCATGCGCATCGAGATACCGTCGAAGGTTTCGCGCGCTTTCCAGTCCACGCCGTCAGGCATCACCAGGTCGGCGGTCGCGAAGGTGAACGCGTCCTTGTGGAATGCCAGGGAAGGGCGGTAGACCGCGCTGGCGCCGCCGATCTTCGCAACGGCAGCAGCATTACCTGGCGAAGCGGTGACATTCTTGCGACCGCCGGTGGTGATGATCGCAGGAGCGATCTGCAGGCTGCCTGCGCCGCCAGCGAAGTCTGCGGTCACCACGAAGGTTTGCAGGTTGCCGGTGTCGACCTTGGTCTCCGGGTGCACGCGGTTGATGCCCAGGGTGATGACGTCACCTTTCTTAAAGGTGGCGGTGCCCGCGGTGATCGCGATCGAGGTGCCGGTCTGGTTGGCGCCAGATACGGTGTAGCCGGTGGCTGCCGCAGCGGTGCCGGTGGCCGAGCCGCCCAGGATGGTGTTTTCCATGATGTCGCCGAAACCGGCGGTCGTGCCCAGCACGCCTTCGCGGTACTGCTTGGCGATCTGGGTCGAATCCTGGAACAGGCCCTTCAGGTTGTCGATCGCATCGACGGTGTCCTGGGTATTCATCAGCAGGTTGCGGGTACCGCTCGGCGCCAGGCTGTCGGTCAGCAGCTTCTTGGCCAGCAACATCTGGCGCATGTTCAGCGTCGAGCCGATGTTGTTGACGACGTTATAGACGTCGTTGGCCATCGTCAGCGCATCGGCTTCGATGTTGGCGGCCAGGACCGAGACGGCCGGCTCGATGATGCGCGAACTGAAGTCGTCCAGCGACATGGTCAGGTCGACCGCGGTGAAATTCAGGTCGACACCCTTCTGGGTGGTGACGTTCAGCTGCACCTTGTTCTCGACGGTGTCCTGCGGGACCATCGTAGCGCCATCACGGACGACGTATTCGTTCGGCAGGCGGATATCCAGCGATGCGCCGATCTTCGCGCCCGACTTCGCGAAGCGCGAGTCGTACTGGCGGTTGATCGAACCGATGAAGTTGGCTTTTTGGTGCAGCACACGCAGGGCTTCGCGGGTGATGATCTGGGGGGTGAGCAGTGCGTTTGGCATTTATGACTCCAAGAATGAAAAAAGGCCCGCCGAAGCGAGCCTATGGAAGGGTTGGTTACTGTTTTAGCGTTGGCCGCGAACCTGTTTGTTGCGCTGGGCCATCCAGTCATCGACTGGTTGTTTGGCCGGATCGACCTTCGCGCTTGCCCGGGCCGCACCTACGCGGGTTACCGGGGCCGGCGGTGGGGTCGGCGCCTTGGGCTTCGTGGACTGCTTTGCCACAAGCTGGGTGAACTTTTCGGCCTGGTCGATGATCTTGAACAGGGCCGGGTGCTGGATCAGCACCTTGGCCAAGTTCTGGTCGACCGTCAGGCCTGCCGAGGCGGCGTAGGTGTTGAGCGCCTTCGCACGTTCCGGCGTCCAGCCCGGGACTTCACGCTGCACATACGCTTCCGCTTCCTGGACTTGCTTGGCAGTTGCCTGCTGCTCGTTCAGTGCATGCTCGTTCTGTTTCTGCGTGACGGATTCGGCCGCCACCTGGCGCTCGCGCTGGAGCGTCTGGAGGCGGATTTGAAGCTTCTGGACGGTAACCGGGTCCTCGTCGCTCAGACGGTCCCAGTCGATGTCCTTGAACTTCGCAAGTTCGTCGTCCAGGGCGTGAACCTTGGCGATTTCCTTGATGAACTGCTGCTGCTGCGCGGCCGACTGCTTTACCTGCTCGCGCTCGGCCTCGATGGCTTTGCGCTCGGCAGCGACCGCCTGGGTCTTTTGCGTGTAGTCGGCGTTGCGCATCGTGCCGGCTTTGATCTCGGCGGCGATGCTCTTGGGCATGGCGACCTTCTTGCCGCCGATCTCGATTTCCTCGTCCTCTTCGGCTTCCTCTTGCGAGCCCGAATCGGCCTGGTCGTCGTGTTGGTCCGCTGCCTGATCGTGTTCCTCGGCGGCGGCATCGTGCGCGGCGTCGGAATTCGGCAGTTCTGCCGATTGTTCCAGTTCGTCCATGGGTAAAGCTCCAGTGATGCGGCCGAAGCCGCGGTTGATCAGCCGACGGATTGCTCGGCTGCGGAAATAGTGAAGGTGCCGCTGACCGGGCACAGGATGAAACTGGCCCCGATGGGCAGGTTGATGCCGTATGGAGCGCCGACGACCTGGTTTAGCGCCAGGCCGATGGTGAGAGCGCCAGTGTTCCCGTTCGTCCAGTTCGCGACGACCGCGCCGCTCGCGCAGGTCAGCGGCGCTACGCCGATCCGGGCTTGCAGCAAACACGTGCTGCCGCCAGCCAAGCTCAGCGAGGCCGAGCAGGATGGGCTGACGGTTACGGTTGCGGCCTTGGCCGGGTTGATGGCCTGGTACGCGGTCGACAGCACGATGGTTCGCGCCGCCGGCACGCCGAAGTTGAACGTGTAGGTCGTCGTCGGCTTGTCAGTCAGGTCGTTGTAGCTGCCACTGATCGCGACGGCGGCGAAGGCCGGACGACCCTGCAGGTCGACGTAGCTGCCCGAAATGGCCACCGGCGAGAACGTCGGACGACCCGTTAAGTCCGACCAGTCACCGCTGAACAGTGCGGGCTTGCCCACGACGTCTGCCCATGCAGCGGTGAGCGCGAGCGGCGCCAGCCCGGTCAGGTCGGTCGCTTCGCCGGTCATCGCCACCGTCTTGAGCGTCGGCTTGTTCAGGATCTGCGCCGCGCCGGTGGTGGCGTTCCAGTCCGGATTGACCTGGGCCGGAATATTCGCCGCCAGCACGCCGTTACTTGCCACCAGGCCGGCGCCGACAGTCAGGTACGACGGCAGCTTCGTGGCGTGGTTCCAGATCAGCAGGCCATCGCTTGGCGGGTTGTCCAGCGTACGGGCCGCGTTGCCAGTGTCAGCGCTGTTGCGTTGCGTGACGATGATGCTGTTCGGGCCAGCCAGCGCGAGGCCGGCCAACGCCCACATCAGGGCGCCGAGGATTGCTTTCTTCATGTTCACCTTTACATTGGTTGGCCCATGCCGGGCGGGGGCTGCATCGCCTGTTGCGGCGGTTGCTCGGGTTGCTGCATCTGCTCAGGCATCGGCTGCGGCATTGGTTGCTGCTGGGCCTGCTGCTGGTCGCCGGGCGTGATGTCGGGCGTAGACAGCGCCTGCTGCAGCGTCTGCATTACCAGCGCCTGGATCTCGGCCGGGCCAAACGCTGGCGCCGTGATCTTCAAGCGCTCGCTCTCGGCCTTATAGGCGTCGATCCGCAGCTTGGTGACGTCGATTTCCTTGTCCTTCGCCTGGTCGGCCAGCTGGCCCTGCAGCTGCTGCAGTGCCTGCTGCATCTGCTGCATCTGCTGCTGCGCCTGCATGAGCTGCGGGTTCTGCCCTTGCGCCTGCGGCGGCAACAGCAGCTTGAGGCGCTCGGCGATCTCGTCGGCGCCGGGCCAGTCCAGGTTCTTGGCCAGCAGGTCGCCCATCACCTGGCCAGCGCCAGGCACCGCGCGCATGAACTCGGTCATCTGCATGGCCGCTTCCTGGCGCCGCGTGTTGTAGCTCGGGCCGCTCTCGCACGTGACGTCGTATTTGCCGCTGGTCAGGTCGTAGATGCGCGTGATGCCGACCATCTCTTCCTGCTGGTCCTTCTGTTCCTCAGGAAGCATCTCGGTTTCCTGGTTCACCTTCACGTCACGGTTCGTGCCGTCTTCCTGGATTGTGCGGATCACCCGCGCCACCGTGTACACCTTCGGGATCAGGTCGGCCATGATGCGGCCGGCGTGGCGGATGCCGCGCGACAGGTTGTCGGTAAAGTTGAACGTGCTGGTGTCGCCTTCGCGCTGGCGCGCCAGGATTGCGCGGCCGCTGGTCTCGTTCGACTGCGCGCCCAGGCTGGCGTCGTACAGGCCCATGATCGACTTCATGTCGTCGGACGCGTTCATCGCCTCCTGCAGCGCGCCGGCAGGCGGACCTGCGAATGGTTGCCGCTGCGGCATAGCGCCGCCAGCCTCCGGCACCGGGTCGTATTCCAGGTAGGAGTGGTTCTCCGTATTCGCGGTGGCCCAGTTCGGATCGGTCGCAAACGAGCCCGCCGGGCCGACCCATGGTGCTTTCGGCGCCAGCGCGACCAGCTCAGTCGAGACCGTACGCCAGTAGTTGGACATGCGCTGCGCGTCCTTGGCCGCGTGGATCATCGAGAACAGGTGCCGCTTGCCGTCGATGATCACCTCGTCGCCATAGACAGGGACGATCGGGATGTACTTGCCGGCCCACTCGTTCGTTTCCAGGATTTCGCAGCCGTTCATCAGGTGCTGCGTCACCTTCATCGTGCGCGTTTCGCGGCGCTCCACCTCGGTGATGCCTTGGGCCTGCAGCAGGCCCATGAATTCTTCGTCATCCAGCTTCTCAGCCGGGACGATCATCCCGCTCGACAGCTTCACGATGGTCGCAGGCACCTCGCGGCGCTTCCACCACTCGGCCACGCGGACCAGGCCATCTTCCAGCCATCCGGACGCCATCGTGCCGCGCCCATCGCCTTCGAAGCTGGACGCGTCAGCCTTCGGCCATTTCGCCTTGAACGCATCGGCTGAGTAATCCTCGGTCACGAACGCGTCGTTCCAGTTCGCCGAGTCGGCGTCCATGGCATAGGCGTCCGGCACCACGGACAGGCTGTTGGCGATGCGCTCGATGCGGATGTCCTGGTCGAACACGTCGTCGGCCGCATAGTCGGTCGTGATGCGGAAATAGCCCACGTTGCCCGACACGGCGTTGTCGATGGCCGTGTCGTAGGCCACATCGGCATTGCTCGAGTACTCGATGTTGCGCACCAGGCCATCCTGCACCTTGGCGGTCCACTGGTCGGCGCCGTCGCCAACCGCATGGAACTTGATCGATGGCTTGTTCTGGCGCGCGTCGTTGACCACTTGCCGGATGAACGCGGCCATGCGGTTCAAGGTCAGGCAGGGCCGGCCTTCCAGCTCACGCTGGCGCCGGATCGCCTCGGGCCATTGCTCGCCCAGGCGGGCGAAACGAATGTCGTCCTCGTAGCGCGTGCGATTGTGCTCGTCCGCTTTGACCGCGTAGTCATAAATCCGCAGCCCTTCCGAGTGCAGGTCGTCGTCTTTCTTGTCAGCCATGTGGGTATCTCGTCAGCCCATCCAGCCCCCAGGAGCGGCGGCAGGACGTGGGCGTTGTGGTGTGGGTTTCGCCGCCTTGCGCGCGCCCTCGCAGGCGTACCGCAGTGCGTCGATCACGTGGTTGTGCTTATCTTCGAACACGGGCAGCACGGCGCCGGTCAGCGGGTCGAGCTTGTAGCTGTACATGGTCAGTTCCTCGATCGTGTGCGCGCAGCGTGGATGAACCACGATGTCGAACGTCTTGAGGAACTCGACGCCTTCCTCGACCGAGCGCGCGCCCTTGATGGCGCCGTTGATCTTCGGGAAGCCGTGCTTGCGCATGTAGCTGATCGTCTCGGGCCGCGAGCTGTCAGCGGTGATGAACCACTTCCGGCTATCTGGCACACGGTCGAACAGGTCGGGGAGCTGATCGATCTCGCAGCCCACCATGTGCGCTTCGTGGTCGATATACAGGCGCCGGCCTTCGATATCGCAGCGCACCAGTACGGTCGGGTCAACCGCAAAGCCCCAGTCGGCGCCCAGGCGGTGCACCGTGCCGGGCGGCCGCTCGAACTCTTCGACCGTCCAGTTGCGGAACACGCGCGCCTCGCTGTTCATCTGGTACTTGCCGAGCCAGATGTGCGCGTACTTCTCCGGATCGCGGCCACGGTCGTAGGCCATTTCCTCCAGCAGCTCTTGCGGGCACCAGGGGTTGTCCGAGTAGTTCGCCTCGACCACGACCGAGTTCGGCGGTGGAGTGTCGCCGCGCAGCAGCACATCGACCGGGTCGGTTGCGAAGCGCGGGTTCCAGCTGAACCAGATTTCAGAGCCCGGCGCGCGGATGGTCGGCCGCAGCAGGTCCAAGCTGCGCTGACTCAATGACTGCGCTTCCTCGACCCATGCACGCTTGAAGCCTTCTAGCGACTTGATCGAGTCAGCCGTATGGTCCTGCATGCCCTGGAAGATGATCACGCCGCCGTTGCGCGTCTTGATCTGCTCGTTCTGCACTTCAAAGTACAGGCCGGCATTCATCGACTCGATCTTCGCCTCCAGCAGGCGCTTGACCGAGAATTTCAGCGACTTCTGCACCTCACGCAGGCACACGGCGCTGATCGGCTCGCGAATGCAATCCTCGATCAGCATTTCGCCGAAGAAGTGCGACTTGCCCGAGCCCCGGCCACCGTGCGCGCCCTTATAGCGGGCAGGCGTCAGTAGCGGCTCGAACGCGGCCGGCGTGTTGATGATAAGTTCACTCATTTGCTTTCACGATCCGGCGTGTGATACCGGTGAATTCGACAGGCCCACCGTTCGCGCCGGTCAGCTCCTGGGTGATCTTGTCGCCGTAGCGCTTCGGGTCCCACTTGGCCAGCAGCTTGAGGCGCGTCTCGACGCGGAGCTTGCTGCGGCTGATCCATTCGGTGTTAGCGCGGTCGCCGTGCTCGGTGCTCACGGTGTCGAACGCGGTTTCGTCGGCGATGTCGAGGCACTCTTCAGCGATGGCGTCGAAGCCAGCCTCGCGCGCACTCGCGATGCGTTTGGAAAACTCTTCGTGCGCTGCCTTCCAGCCGTACACGGTTTGCCAAGCTGGCATCCGGTCATCGCGGCAGATTTGGCGCAGCGGCTCACCTTGCGACAGGCGTTCGCATATCTCATCGGCCACTTCCTGGCTGAACGAGCTCGGGCGCCCACGCGGGGCGGGCTGAGCAGGCGGACCAGCCTCAGCCGGCGCCGCCTTCTTGCGGGTCTTGGCTTTGGGTTCGGTCATGGTCGCGGAATAAAAAAACCCGCACGAGGCGGGCAAAGGAAGCGGGAAGGATTAGGACCCGCTCCGGAGACAGGGGAGGGTGGATGCGCCTCGGTTGCCGCACACGGCGGACGAAGGGGTGAGAGGGCTTCCACCACACGAGAAACGGCTCGTGGGAACCGGCTTTCGTGTGGCGCCCGGCTTTCACCGGGCAGTCGGATCAGGCTGCCACGCCCTGTGCGGCGAGGATCAGGCGGCGCGGGTTGGATCCGGTGCAGATGATGACGGCCGGCAGGAACCACCATGCGGACCAACCTTCGCGCGCGACGAGATATGCAGCCCCGGCGAGCACCGACAGATCGAACGCGAGCATCAGCGCGTAGAGGATGATGATGGCGATGGGGTTCATGCGCCGCCGATGCCTCCGCTCACGACTTCCCCCTTGAGGTAGGCCTCATAGGCCTTCGCGGCCTGCAGCACTGATCCGTAATCGCGACCCACAGGGCTCTCTGTGCGCAGCGCAGCTTCGAGAGCGTGAGCGCGGATTTGGCCCAGGCGGTCGAGGCAAGTGTTCGATGAAGTTTCGCCCATACTTTTCTCCAGTGAGTTGCCGTCGAAAGCGCCCACCAGAAACGAAAAAGCCCCTCTCAGTGGCGGGGCAATCTGTTTTCGTACTGACGTGCGAAATCCCTGGTGGAATCGCTCGTCAATTTCTAGACGGAATTAAGTTGTAGCTTGGAATGCTACTTCTTTGATTTCCAACAGTCAATCTATTTGCGTGCTCATGCGCGGTCGTGTTGTTTACCGATCTCCGCGGCTGCGCGGGTGATGGCGCGGCGGGTGGCGATTAGCATGTCTTGCTGAAAGTGAACGTGCTCTTTGACCTCTTGGCTGCCCGGCACATACGCCACCGCATCCTGCGTTAAGTACGTACCCGGCGTTACTTGAATGCCCAGCGTTACCGCCAACTCAAGCGCATCGCCGCTGAACGCGAGCGAGTTCCAGGCGTTGACCACGCGCCCATCTTCGAAGTGCAGGTTGCCGTACCCTTCGTGCTCGACTTCTTCGAACCGGGCGCCGAGCGCACGCGCGGCCAGCTCAAGCAGCGCGCGGTCTTCGGGCGACAGGCTGCGCGCGGTCGGCGCCGGTAGCTCGTCGAGGTCATCATCGGCCGGGCTGTACTGGTCGCCCGACCATTCGACCTTCTGGAAGTTGTTATCGCCCTGATTCATGCCTGTCTCGTCTTCGTGTCCACAGCCGATTCTACCGCAGCCTGCGCCTGCCGGAACATGTCGATGAACAGCGTCGCCGGCTTGTGCGCGATGCTCATCTTGCGGCACACGACGTCGGGCTGAGCCTGCCGGATGTAGCACCACCACAGCAGCATGCGGTGCTGGGTGGTCAGGTGGCGCATGGCCTGCTCCAGGCGCAGGGCGTCGAGCTCGTCAACGTCGCGGCGCTCGCCGGTGCGCTCCTCAACGATGCCGGCCTCACGCTTGGCGCGGTCAATCATGCGGGCGGTCGGGCTGCTGGCAATGTCGCGCTCGCACTCGGTGGCCCACCGGCTCCAGTTCTCCAAGCGGCTGCCGATCTCACGGCGGTCGGGCTGCTGCCTGGCGGCCGGTGCCGGCGGCGCGGCGCTGATCGCCAGGTGCGGCTGCTCGGCGAAGTCGTCGACCCGGCGCGCTGGCTCGCCGAGCGGGCGCCAGCGGCGGGTGATCAGTTCTCGGCGCTCGACCGTCATGGGCGCGCCTCAATGGCCACGCCGAACACGGCCCACATCATCGGATCGCGCGGCGGGATGATGAGCGGACGCGGCAGCGCTGGAACGGCGCGGGACTTTCGTTTCTTATCCGAGCGCGGCGGCAGCGGATGACCGGTCAGGACCCACGTAGCTCCAATAATCTCGCCGTCGGCTCCCATTCGGCGATCGGTTCGGTTCTGGACGGCGCCGGCTTCCTGCATTTGCTTCAGCAGGCGGTAGACCTCATGGCGGGGCAGGCCCAGGCTTTCGTACAAGCTGCGCGTGGTGCGCTGGCTCCCGCTCATTTCCATCATCTGGTCGGCGTAATGCCAACGCCACGCGAAGAATTTCTTTTCGCGGCACGCGTCGCGCCAAGCCTCCTGCGCCGCCTTGGCCTCTTGGCGCCGGCGGACAAACTGCGAGACGAAGCGGTCATGACAGGTTTCGTGGCACACGAAGTTATCCAGCGCCTGCCGTTGTTCGCTCGTGAAGCTATCCGGTACTGCCGGCATGACCGGTCTGTTTGTCTTAGCCTCGTACTTAAACCAGTCCGGCACGTCCGGCGCATGTGCGGCGAAAAAATCTCGGGTACTCATGCCGCACTCCCGCGCTGCGACGCCCAATCGAACGGAATCCAGATGCCCCCCTCGCGCAGGCGGTCGAAGCTGCGGTCGCCCAAGAAGGTTTTGAGGCCGGCCTTGCCCTGGTTCGTCAGCAAGATCGTCGGCATCAGGTCGCGGTAGCGCTTGTCGATGATGTCGAACAGGCTGACCTGCTCGGCCTCGGTGCCGTACTGCACGCCGACTTCATCCATGATCAACAGGTCGACACCGGCCAGGGTGTTGAGCACTTCGGTTTCGGTCTTGTCCGAGTTGCGGCGCCAGGTATCGCGGATCATGCGAACGGCGTCGATGGCTGAGGTGTACAGGGCCGTACGGCGCGCCATGATGCTCTGTGCAATGGCGATCGCCAGATGGCTCTTGCCGGTGCCAGGCATGCCCGAAAAGACAACCACTGTTCCCTTGCCGCGGTGCTGTTCGAAGTTGTGCGCGAACTCCATCGCCGTTGTCAGCGCGCGCTCCTTGTCGGCGGTGTCGGCGATGAACGAGGCAAAGTCTTTGGCGCGGTAGCGGAGCGGGATGCCGCAGCGGTCGAGGCGGGCCTCCAGGCGACGCTGCGCATCGGCTGCGTCCTTCTCAGCTTGCTCGGCCGCCGCGGCGTCCTGCGCCCGCTTGCTGCAGGTCGGGCAGCCCATCCAGCGTGTCGTCTTGCCCAGCGTGAAACCCTTGCTGGTGAATTCGCCATGCTCGGCGCAGGTGTCCTGCTTTTCCTGCTGCGCGATCAGCGGTGCGTTAAACGATCCGTCCATCTTCGATGCCCTCCCTGTAGTCGATCTTTTCGAAATTGCTGTGTCGCGACGGGGGCGGCGCTGCCCGGGCCTGTTGCTGCGGCTGCCGCTCCTTGAGCACCCAGTCGGCCTCGAAGCCGGCCCAGCCCCTGGTGCAGCAGAGCGACAAGGCGGCTTCCAGCGAAAGCCCGGCCTTGCCGGCTTCGGCGATGATGTTTTTCAGGGCGGTAGGGGTGACGGTGGCGCGCTTGGTCTTGCGGAGAGCAAGCCAGTCGGCAGCGATCTGAGGCGAGACAGCCAGGGAAGCGAGTTCAGCGCCAGGGTCGAACGTCGGCGCAGCCGGCGCTGGTTTTGTTTTTGACCTTGGTTCTTTCTTCTCTTCTCTTCTCTTCTCTTCTTTAGGTAACGCTGGGGTAACGATGGCAGCGTTACCTTCGTCGTTATTCCTTGCGTTACCCTTGTGTTTAGCCACGCGTTTCGCAGTCAAAGCACGGTTTTTAGCGGTCTGCCCGTTGTGCCGTTCGAAGTTTGGGAGGGTGATACCGTTCTCATCTGCGATTAACCATCCCACATCGCACATCGCTTGTGCGAACCCGGTAACGCCGATGATGCGATCCATTAACGCTGCGGTAACGCGCGGAGCGTTACCATCGACGGTCTGTTGATCAAACCAGCGCCATACCTTGAGCAGCTTGCCGACCGTCAGGTCTGGATCGTCCCAGCCCATGGCGACAGTGATCGTGAAGACTTCTTGCTTCTCGGGGGTGTTCGCTTCGAATTTGATCCATTCGCCGGCCATGTCAGTGCCCCTTCTCGAGCAGAGGCAACTGGCGCGGATCGGTCTTGTCGAGGACGTAGATGACGGTGCGCTTCGGGCCGGTGAGCACCTGGTCGCAGTCAGGCTGGCCGGCAGCGATGACTACGGCATTGGCGCGTGCACAGACGTTGGAACGCTGGTCGATGAACAGGCAGCCGTCGCATTCGCCGAACACTGGCGCCTGGATGGCCTTGATGCGGATGGTTTCTGGCTCGATGGGCGCAGCAGTGAAGCCGGCCCAGTTGGGGGAGAGGATGTTCGTGGTCATGAGTGGGCTTTCGCGTCGTCAATGATCTTGGCGAGCGTGCGGCGCTCCAGGTATTCGGAGCGCTGCTTGACCGGATCACCCTTGTTGGCGATGGCGTCTTTATCGGCCTGGCGCCAGCAGCAGGCCTGGGCGACGATCTTTTCGCTGGGTGTTGCTTTTTGTGTAGGCTGCATGTGTTCCTCGATTAAGTGCAGGTCGTTTGCCACGTTCCATCCGAATCAAAGACGCATGTGCATGCGAGGGCGTGCGGCGCGCGCTGGCAGGAACACGGCCATGTTCTGGCCATAGGCCGTGCGTTCCGCTTGACGCTGCTGGCGGCTATCCTTGCGGTCAGCCATCCAGCCCTTCGCCAGATCGCGCAGCAACTTGCTGCGGGTGACGTCGGCTGCCTTGCATTCGCGCTCAAGGTCGACAAACTCGTCGGCGTTGAGCAGGGTCTTTACTTCGATGTTTCGTGGGGACATGGTGTTTTTTCCTATGTTCGTGATGCAGGACTTCGGGTGGGTTTCGGGCAAAAGCCCATAGGCAACTTTTTGCCCGTGAAAAAGCCGCAGGGGTTACTGCGGCTGGGGTGGTTCGCCGAACACGGTAGGGTTCAGCTCGTAGCGTGTGACTTGGCCATCGAGAAGGGTTTCGACTTCGCGGCAGCGTTCGCCAGGCACCACGCCCTGGGCCGCCCATTTCTGGATCGCCTGAGGCGTGAGCTTGAGAAGATTGCCGAGAGCGGTCTGGCTTCCAGCGAGGCGAATTGCTTTTGCGATTCCGGTTTCCATGGTCTTGGGTTCTTGTCGTTGGTTACAACCCTAGGTTACAGCATCACGCGTTCTATTACAACTTATTTTTGCAGTGCTATCTACAACGGTTGCTTGTAAGATGGCCGAATGGAAACAATGGCAACCAGAATTGAACAGCTCCTGCTCGCCAGGAACGGCGGCAACCAGTCAGAGATGGCGCGCCATGTGGGCGTGAGCCCGCAGGCCGTGCAGAAGTGGGTGGCTGGCGACTCAGAGCCGCGGGGGAAGAATCTCGACCTGGCGGCCGAGTTCTTGGGCGTGACGCCTGCGCACCTGAAGTTCGGGATCGTTATGGACCAGCATCCGGGCGCCGCTGCGCCAGTGCCGGCCGGAATGGTGCGTGTGCATGCCGTCGATGAGGATGACCCGTCTCTTACGTCGATCATGAAGGTGACGATCAAGGTCCAGGCCGGGATCACGGGCTTTCGTGTCGAGCCAGAGCATCACGACGGCGCAACGATGCGCGTGCCGACCGAGTGGATCCGCAACGAGCGCTTCGTTCCTGGCGATCTATTGGCGATCACCGTGCGCGGCGAAAGCATGGAGCCATCGCTATATGACGGTGACGTGATCGTCGTGAACGCAGGCGACAAAAAGCTCATCGATGGCTCCGTCTACGCGGTGAATTACGAGGGTGAAGTAGTGGTAAAGCGCATGGTGCGCGATGCTGGAATGTGGTGGCTAACGTCCGATAACCTGGACCAGCGCAAATATCACCGGAAGTCATGCAAGGGCGCTGAGTGCATCATCATCGGCAAGGTCGTTCGTAAAGAAAGTACGCATATTTAAAAGGTCGGTTATGAGAAAAATAGCGATCGCTTTAAGTCTTTTTGTTTCACTAAATTGCTACGGGCAAAGTATTGATGAATTCAAGACCTATATCGAAACCCATCGTTCTATCGCAGAGGCAGGGGAAATTAATTGGTCGGCATACTTCCGAGGTCTTTATTCGCGAATGGTGAACCTGAATGCTCCTGGCGATATGCTTGAGCGCACCAGTCGGATGATTAGAGACGCTGAGCTATACGAGGCAGGATCAATCGATCGGTCAGAATTCGAGTATAGGCAGCGAAGCATGAATGTACAGCAGGCGAACGCCGATAGGGCTCGGGAAAATGCGGCTCGTGCGGACGCGATCATTGCGCAGCAACAGGTAGATGCTCGAGACCAGCAGCGCTCGAGCGCCGTTCTAGCCGTGGCGGCGCAGCTTCTGCAGGCTGGGGCACCACGCGCGCTGGCGCCAGTACCGATGGCGGCCGCCCCTGCCGGATTGATGGGCTTCCTTCAGGATCAATCGATCAATGGAACGCTTCGGTACTGCAAATATAGCAATGGCATAGTCAACACCATCAGTGTTATGCAGATCTGCCCGTTAAATTCTCAATAAATAGTCCCCGCTGCGGCGGGGAGTGGAGGGGATATGCAGTTCAAGTTGGCGACGTCGAAGGACGGCCGATTCGCGAGAATAGCTTTAGAAACGGGTGAAGAATCAGTCGCCCAACTGAGCGCACAAGACGTCGAGCAACTGATAAGCATTCTGTCCAATGCCCGAGGAAAGATGGTGCCACGGGTGAGCCAATCGAAATCTCCACTGTTGTCCCCGGGTCCTGGAATTGACGCTCTTTCACCGATGTTAGATGTTGGACGGATGGACAGTGGCCATTTGATTCTTTCACTGGCTTACACCGGGCTTGGCTGGAGATCGGCACAGCTTGACCCAGACGAGGCCCGGGCGCTTGCGCGCAGGCTGCTTGATGCCGCTGGGCCGCCTTGAGCGCACGCACGCCAGGTGGCATCACGTTCGGCAGCAGCTTCTCAATTTCGCGCCACGTCATCTCGCCTGAGTTCGAATTAATACCGTCTTTGCCATAGGTTGCGAACGTCACTCGCAGCTTGCCGTTGTTGCGCAAGCTGATCTGAAGTAGCGCCTTCGTCTTACTGCTCATCTCATCCTCCATGCCCGCCACGCGCGGGTGTAGTTTTATCCGCAGCCCGGATCGGCACCCCCCCCGTTCTACAGCGAGCAAGTTGTAACAGCCTAACTTTTTTCGACCGCGACTACAACTTTTACTTGCAATGCGGTTGAGGCTGCTGTAACCTGTGGTTGTAGTCACTGAGACGCAACCGAGCCCAGCAGGGCGCACCAGGAGAACGACGATGGCCCGACACGACCAAGACGACGAGCTGCAATACCAAGCTGAGCTGGACAAGCTGACCCGCGAGAAGGCTTTCATGATCCTGGAGGCGATCAAGGCCGGCGGTGTGTTGAACACGGCCGACATGATCGAGAACATCGACCCGTACCTGGGCGACAGCCAGGCGCTGGCCGAGCTGGTACAGCGCACGGCGCGCGGCGAGAACGCGCTGCTGGACCTGCTGCAGCGCATGGCCCTGGAGCTCGGCGAGAAGCAGGCCGAGAAAGACCTCGCCGAGCGCGCCCGGCGCAATCGCCAGCCGTCGATCGCCGACCGCATTCACCGCTACCTCGACCGCGTGGCAGCGTGATCGGTGCGGCGCGCCCCGGAAAGCGCGCCTTGGCAGGCCCGGCTCAGGAAACAGGGACTGTGGGATCAGAGCATGCCCTGGCAGCCGGAAAGACGGCACAGACACCGAAGCCGGCCACGCCGGCGCCAACAGGAGAGCAGGGATGCAGCATACGAAAACGCCGTGGCGCGTGGGCGCGCCGAGCCAGATGGGTTCGGTCGTGGCCGATGAGCCGGTACCCGAGATCAAGGGCAGCGAGGCCGTCGAGCACTACGGTGGACACCTGATCGCCGAGTCGATCGCGCCGCGCAATGCCGAGTTCATCGTCCGCGCCTGCAACTCTCACGATCAGCTGATCGCGGCAGTGCAAGCTCTGCTGGTCGAGGTCGGCGATAAAGGTCGCCCGAACGTGCGTTCCGAGGCTATCAAACTGCTCAAGGAGTTGCGTAAATGATCGCCGCCCACCGCATCACCACCGGTCCATACCGCATCCTGCGCCGCCTGGCGCGCAAGCTGACCAAGCCGCTGCGCCTGGCCGTGATCCGCCATCAGACGGCACTGAGCGAAGGCAACGTGCGCCACCTGGACGACCTGCGCATCGAGGCAATCTGCGCGCGCCCTGGGCATTGAGCGGGGTGTGCTGTGATCCGCCACTTTCGCAACCAGTATCGGCTCAGTCTGCTCGTCGGCTTCAACCGGCGCGAGGCTGCGGCGCGCGCGCTGCGCACCTTCTTTTACGGTTTCTAAACGACGCCGGCATAGTCCCGGCAGAAAGGTTTCACGTGTCCAGTTCCCTCGTAGTCCAGCAGGCATCCAAGCTCGCCGGCATCTTCAACATCCCCGAGTCGGAAGACTTGATCAACGTTCTCAAGGCGACCGCATTCAAGGGCCAGGTCTCGGACGCGCAGATGACCGCGCTGCTGATCGTGGCGAACCAATACACCTTGAACCCGTGGACGAAAGAGATTTACGCCTTCCCCGACAAGAACAACGGCATCGTGCCTGTTGTGGGCGTTGACGGCTGGTCACGCATCATCAACTCGAACCCGCAGTTTGACGGCATGGACTTCGAGCAGGATGCGGAATCGTGCACCTGCATCATCCACCGCAAGGACCGTTCGCATCCGGTCAAGGTCACCGAGTACCTGTCCGAGTGCAAGCGCCCTGTCGCGCCGTGGCAGTCGCACCCGAAACGGATGCTGCGCCACAAGGCCATGATCCAGTGCGCCCGCCTTGCCTTCGGCTTCGTCGGCATCTACGACCAGGATGAGGCAGAGCGCATCGTCGATGCGCCGGGCCGCCCGGTGAAACAGAGCCCGGTCGACATCGCCCAGGAAGCGCAGGCAGCCCAGGAGCCGGCAAGCGCCGAGCTGCTCGCCAGGATCGAAGCCGAGGCCGACCGCGGCTACCAGGCGTTCACGGACGCGTGGGCGAAGCTGACGAAGGCCGAGCGCCAGTCGTTCACGCCAGCGCAAATCCAATCCTTCAAAGATCGTACTGACAAAGTTATCGAGGCTACCCAATGAGCAACCAAGGCACACAAGAATGGCTCAATGAGCGACTGGGCTTTGCTACGGCATCGTGCTTCGCAGACATTCTCGCGGTAAGCGTGAAGGGTGTCCCGCTCAAAGCCCGCGAGGATTATCTGATGCGCCTGACGACCGAGCGCATCTACGGCCGCGCCACTGAGTCGGCGTCGAGCCAGGCTATGCAGTGGGGCAAGGAGGCCGAGCCGCTGGCCCGCGCCGCCTACGAGGTGGAAACCGCGAACATCGTCATCGAATCGGACTTCGTGAAGCACCCGACGATCGCATACGTGGGCTGCTCGCCTGATGGTCTGATTGGTGCGCAGGGCGGCTACGAAAGCAAGTGCCCGGCGAACAGTGCGATCCACATGGCGACCTGGCGCGACGGCATGCCGAAGGCGCATATCGCCCAGGTTCAGGGCTGCATGTGGGTGACCGGGCGCGACTGGTGGGACTTCGTGTCTTACGACCCCCGCGCTACGCCTGATTTCCGGCTGTACGTCCAGCGCATCGAGCGCGACGGAAAGTTTATCAAGAACCTGGAAGTCGAAGTGGTCAAGTTCCTGGCCGAAGTGGACGCACAAATCAAATCGCTCAAGAAGGCAGCTTAATCATGGCATACGAACAACGAGATAACTCCGGGACGCTCTTCAAGAACGAGCGCAAGACCGAAGGCGACAACAAGCCGAACATGACTGGCAAAGCGATGATCGGCGGCGTGATGTACTTCTTCGACGCCTGGACGAAAGAGGGCGCGAAGGGCCGCTTCCAGTCCGTGTCCTTCAAGCGGATGGACACCCAGGCACCGGTCCCGGCCGATGACTCGGACAAGCCGCCATTCTGATGAACAAACGCACCTTCATCCTGGCTCACGACCAGGCCCGCGAGAACGCCGCGCGGTTCGTGATGGAAGCGCCAGCAGGCTACTGCGTCACCGTCAGCGAGCCAACCCGCAGCCTGGAGCAGAACGCGCTCATGTGGCCGCTGCTAGAGAAGCTGGCCGCCAACGTCGTCTGGCACGGCACCAAGCTGTCGCGTGAAGACTGGAAGGACATGCTCACGGCCTCCCTGCGCAAGCAGCGCGCGGCGCCCGGTATCGATGGCGGTTTCGTCGTGTTTGGCGAGCGCACGAGGGTCTACAGCAAAGCGCAGTTTTCCGAGCTTATCGAATTGATCTACGCGTTCGGCGCCCAGCACGGCGTTACCTTCTAACCACAACGAGAGAGACCTGATGACCGAGAACGATTTCCACGCCCGCCGCACCGAACTGGCGAACAAGATGGCCGAGGCCGGCGGCGAGCTGCTCGACTTCATGGGCGCGGCCGGTGCGCTGGCTGCGATCCCTGATTCGGACCGCTATGTCGTGGCCGGCGACCCTGCCGCGATCCGCGCGCAGCTCGATACCGTCAACCCGCAGCGCCGGATGCGTCACGGCGACCGCCCCGACCATGATCTGTACTTCGGCCCCGACGCCGGCCAGCCGCGCCGCTTCGCCGCCCTCATCACCAGCAGCGGCCACGGCGTGCTCCAGGAATACGGCAGCAAGTTCGAATACGCGCTGCCAGGGCAGGAGGTGATCGACGTGGTGGAAATGGTCCCGGCCATTGCCAATAAGGCGGAAGAAGAAGGCGAGCTGCCAGCATTGCACGCGCCTGAATGTCTTGGCATGAACGCAGGCGGTGGAGGACATGTCTATGGTTACACGTACGAGAATGTGCAGGAATACGCCCGCCAGGCCATCGCCGCCGACCGCGCAGCTCGTCCTGTTGCCAATAAGACGGAAGTCGATCTCGACAGCATCGAGCAATACCGGATGCAGATGGCGGCGATCTCTAGCGCGGCTATCGGCTATTGGGTCGAGAGCACCGGAATCAAGCCGGAATACGACACCATGCCATTGCGCGATGTCGCCAAGCTCTACGCCAAGTACGAAACCCTGCATGTCGCGGCACAAGCCGGTCAGGTAGCGGTTCCGGGCTGGATCAGCGTCGACGAGCGCCTGCCTGAGTTTCGACACGAATGCACGTCGAGCGGATGCGAGGTTTCCGATTCGCTCATGGTCTATGGCGAGAGCGCGTTCGGCGCGAAGGGATGCGGGTTCGGTCATGCGCGTGATGATGGTTCGTGGGCGACCTACGAAGCCGAGTATGACCAGCTCACGGTCGTGAAGGTGACGCATTGGATGCCACTGCCCCCATCGCCAGCCAGCGAATCCCTGCGCTCCCCACAAGAAGCAGCGGGAACCGAGAAAGGGGCGCAATCATGAGCGCCATCATCAGCGCCTGCGGCCAGTACCGCTACATGCTGTCGCGCGCCGGCGACCTGCACGCCACGCGCGGCCCGGCCCTGTTCATCATGCTGAACCCAAGCACGGCGGACGCCGAGCTGGACGATCCGACGATCCGGCGCTGCCGCAGCTTCGCCAAGGCCTGGGACTGCGCCGGCATCGTGGTGGCAAACCTGTACGCGCTGCGCGCCACCGACCCCGCCGGGCTCTGGTCGCATCCCGACCCGGTCGGCTCCGACAACGACGGCACGCTGGCAACGCTGATCCGCGAACACGAAACCGTGGTCTGCGCATGGGGCGCAAACGCGAAGCCGGAGCGGGTCGCGGTCGTCCGCAAGATGTTCCATCGCCTGAGTGCGCCTGTGTGCCTCGGAATGACCAAACACGGCGCGCCGCGCCACCCCCTGTATGTGCGCGGCGACCAGCCGCTGATCGACTGGAAAGGACCAGCATGACCAATCACCCATCCGCCAGCGAGAGCGGCGAACTGAACCTCGACCACCTGGAAGCGCTGACCGACGAGCAGTACCAAGAAGTGCTGCGACCAGTACTGTCACGCTACGGCATGCAGCGCTTTCTGAATGGCGACGAAATCACCCTGAACCCGAGCGATTATCGGGCGATCATCGAGCGAGCCCGCCGCGCTGCACCAGCACCAGCGCCGACAGCCGGGGATGCGCTGCCCACCCTGACCATCGGGGAAGCGTTCTCAGCGGTCGGCGGCTGGATGAACGGCGGCGAGCTCGGCTACCCATCGTTCGGCAGCATGAATGCTTTGGCGGCTTATACGCAAAAGATGGTGTGCGCCGCCCTCGCCAACCAGCCAGCGCCGACAGTGCCAGCAATCTACTATCAAGCTGGCCGCTTAAGCGGAACTGGCAATGATTGGCGGTTCATCGATAAGGCTGAGTATGATCGGACTCACGGTGATTATCGTCGTATGGTTTTCGCGCATCAACCAGCGCAGGAGCAGGCCGAGCCAGTGCCGGATGACGTCGAGTTCGACCACAGCGAAGGCGGCCACCATGATTGACCGCGGCTCTGACCGCCGCTGGCGCAACCAGATCGGCGCCGGCCTACTGATGCCCGAACGCCGCGACGGCTTCGACCGCCGCGCGCTGGCCATGCCGGCGCCCAGCACCAAGGGAATGATCCGGCCAGGTGTCGGCGAGGCACAGCCGCCGCGCGAGCGGCGGCAGTCCCTGGATTCAGGAATGGAATAGGAGATGGAAGAGATGAGCGAGAACGAATTGATTCAGCGCCTGAGCGCTGCCCTAGCTGGCCAGCTCCAGCCCCCGATCCCGGTGGACATCGATTTGTGGGACGTAGCCACCATCGCCCGGGTGCTCAAGCGCAGCGAAAGCCAGGTGCGCAACAGGCTGATCTGCCTACCAGACTTTCCGAGAGCGATTCGGCTCCCGGTGGCCGGTGGTGGGCGTGGCCAGCCGCTGTACAGCGCGGCCGAGATCCTGGAATGGGTCAAGAAGTATCAGGACCGGCATTGAATCATGAAGGCGACATAGAGTTAAGCATATCTATGTCGCCGCAATTTATTATGGTTTCTGTTTTACCCATTGAGCGTACTGATCGCCCCATTCATCGACGGCTTTCTCATCGATAAAGTTCAGAAGGCGATCAACCAAATCTTCATTGCTAGGCAGGTCGGCGTCGTTGACTCCTTTTGCCTTCAAGTTCTCGTAAATTGGTTTGAGGACTTCACGCAGTGCCTCGGCGTCAATCGAGCGTTCTTTAGTTATTGATCCTTTTACGCGCCCCATTTTCTCTCCCTATTGGTTTGGACTATTAAAGCTGGATGGATATCTAAAAAGCAAAACTGCTGTCGGATAATACATTTCTTCAATGAAAATGGCGAGCGCCACGTTCAGTCGAGCCGCGCCGCTATGTCCTCGGCAGATTCGTTGTAATAAATCTGCAGCTTCTTCAAGTCCTTGTGGCCAGTCATCCTGGCCAAATCCAGCACGTGCAGCTTTTTCGCCAATCGGGTGATTGCCAGGTGCCGAGTGTCGTGGAAGGTGGCGCCGTCGACCATGGCACGATTTCTGGACTTCCTGAATAGCGCGTCCACTGTCGCCGGCGTCAGGTCGAACAGGGTGCCGCCTTCCTCAGGTTCCGGTAGAAGCTTGAGCAGCGCCACCGCGCGCGATGACAACGGCACGTCACGCTTGGTGCCGTTCTTCGTGCGGGGCAGGGTGGCGACACGCCCGTTTACATGCGCCGCGGTCAGGCCGCAGATCTCGCCGGCGCGCATGGCCGTCTCGATCGCGAACAGGAAGGCGATGCCCACGCGCTGGGTCGTCGTTTCGATGGGTGTGGCCTGGTCGACCTCGATCCCCATGGCTGCGCAGAGCCGATCGATTTCATCCGCCGTGTACAGGCGATCGCGCGGCGGCGGGTCTGCCGGCCGGCGCACATCCGTGGTGGGCGACTTCGCGATCCACTTCCATTCACGCACCGCGCTAGCGAACACGTGCGACAGCAGGTTCAGGTCCCGATTGACCGACGAGCCTTTCACGGTCGTCAGCCGCTGGTCGCGCCACTTGCCGAGCACCTCGGGCGTGATGTCGGCCAACTTCCATTCTTTCAGCGCCTTGCCGTCCACCACCATGCGCCCGATCGCGACCAAGCGAATCGACTCCTTGTCGGCGCCACGCTTGTGCGCCGAAACTTCCTTCTCGTAGCGCTCGAAGGCAGCCTGGACAGTTCGGCCCCGCTGGACGCCGGTTGCCTTCTCGGTGCGGATCTCGGTTTCACGCGCTGCTGCCCAGGCCGAAGCCTCGGCTTTCGTGGCCACCGTCCGCGACTCGCGCACGCCCTGGACCGCAATCTGGATGCGCCAGCCTCCTGTTACCTTGGCGATCGACGCCATGTCATTCTCCTATCGTCTGCAGTACGCGCGTAATTATCGCGTAAAACGCGCGTAATTGAGGTGGTAAAGAAGAGGGGAAAGGATGAAAAAAGGTGCCAAGCGACGCAAGCAGAAATGTGCTCAAGTCGTTGATTTGGTGGGGAAAGATGAGGCAAAGAGCAGAAAGGGGAAGTGCATCGTGGTGCCCGGAGCCGGAATCGAACCGGCACGCCATTACTGGCGGGAGATTTTAAGTCTCCAGTGTCTACCAGTTTCACCATCCGGGCAGCGACCGCGATTCTAGCACAGGCGTGCTCGTTTAAGGG
>Ga0265797_10001991_pt1 | contig 35278 bp, 30 predicted proteins | sample P2T30metagenome_FD_192433 | JGI IMG/M metagenome (GOLD analysis project Ga0265797, IMG submission 192433) | Plant litter microbial communities from East Loma Ridge, Irvine, California - P2 T30 | ecosystem: Environmental > Terrestrial > Plant litter > Unclassified | place: USA: California...
AGATTTCGTAGTGATGATAGTAGAAGTACCAATTTATCGGATGGAATCTTCTTGATAGACAGCATCGTTTCGCGGATTAGAGGAGATCCAATGAGTTCACCAGCAGCTGCTCGAGTCCAAATAGAGGACAGACGGACGCTGGGTGACATCTGAAGAGACTCCCGGATGTTTGCCAATACTTTTGCAGCATGACTCAGTGTCGTCATGGAGTGTTGTCCAGATTGCAGATGTTTTGTGATCTGAGCGAATAGAAGTTTGTTCTCTTCAAGTATCCCTCGTACGTCTTGCACTTGACCACCCTCTAGCATGTTTTCGACCCAATGACGGAACGAGGGCAAAGTACGGACAGCCTCAAACGCATCCGCTGATACTTGTTCGAAAGCAACATCATGCTTGAGAAAGACACTAGGCACACTAGCATAGAAGTGTGACATGTAGGCGTACTTCAGCCCATCGCAGAAATCCTGTGTGTTCTGAACATGATCCTTTTGCCGATCCAGCATACGGCGGCAGAGATTGGCGCCAACGTGAAGTCGAGCATCTGTGCCAGCGATAGTTGCGCGGAATAACTTTTCAATGATTTCATCAGATTGGGTAACGTCGAACTTCTGGCCGTCAAGGTAGCGGAGTGAGTTCCCTGCTAGGCGCTCCTCGAAGCTCTCTGCTGAAGTCGCAATGCCGAAGAGTAGGACAAAAGGCAGGCGGTCGAGCCATGAGCTATAGAAGTCAGCGTATACCATCACCAAACACAACAAACTTACTGAAGCAGGTCAACTACATCGACGAGTAGTCCAACGTCGAAAGCTTCGCTATCTTGTAGAGCAACAACAATGCTAGAAGCGCGGCTCTGTCTGTTCCATTCTTGAACATGACCGAGATCGTAGTTGAGCAACTTAGGCCCATGCTTCGAAGATGCGGCGGGCCGACCTAGGTCATCCTCATCATCATCTTCCACGCGTGAAGTGACCTTCTTAATGAGCGTTTTGAGGAACGTCTTCAAATTCGGACATTCACCAGACGTTAACACGACATAGGCGCAGTTGACGTCTCTGATACCGCGTCCCAAGCGTTGGAAAAAGGGGCCATGGGATGCAATACTGGGACCAGCCACGATGAGCGCTGTCGGTATGGCAAATTTGGGCTCATCTGGTGATGCACTGGAAGCCGAGACGAAGTTAACAATCTTTTCTTGGGTGGCACTATCTGCGCCCTCCAAAGTACTCTAACAACATTAGCAGCTGTTTTAGATATGCGGAAATGCGGCTCACTTGAATGCGCTCTTCTTGTTGTGCCCACAACTCCCGATACGTGGCTAGCCGTTCTGGTAGCTGCGCTTGTGGATCGAATTTGCCGGTTCGCTGTCGCTTTGGCGATCGCTCTTCTGACTCTGGCGGTTCATATATATAACATTTCTGATGCTCCATCTTCGTTTGTTGTCTGGCGTGATGACTACTCTATCTGTTCGATGTTGTTGATGTGCAAGGGCTAGGGGAAGGCGCGACGAATCGCGAATCGCGTGAGCACGGGACTTGGTGATTTGGTCAAAGCTCACAGCCTGCTCTCTCTTGAGAAACTGGATACCAGCGCACCACTGTCGCACGAATGCCGATGTTCTGGAAATTGGAATACCATAGCTTGTTTGTATTTTGCTTGCACGTTATCTCTACTTGAGTATTCTCAAGAATCCTCATTCATCTTCGCATGCTCAGCAATTCATTGACTGAGAGCTATTGCGGCTGAGGCCCAGAATGCACCTATAAGGCGCCTCACCTTTGTCTAATATTAGACTACATATTGTGGACGTGAAGAAATTAGGTTCCTTGCTTGGACTAGAGGTCCTTGACAGTTGCATCTTCCGGAAGTCATTGTCATACTGTAAAAGCGACTCCGAGTATAGCAGTCACAAGATTGCGCGATTTCCAGACGTACCAATACGCGTTCCCGCCTACTCTGGGCCCTAGGGCGAGTAGTAGTCGTGTTTGTAGCTTCCTTTACTAAGATTTCTTCGCACAATGAAGGCTTTCATCTTTCAGTCATGGTCCTCTTCAGTAACTCCAGGGCATCCTTCCATTTCTGCGTCTGGGTATTCGTAGCCACAGTAGAGACAGTATCGGTATTCTTCACGCAGAAACACCAGAACCTTTTGCAAGCGCTCCGCTACAGGCAAGGCCTCAAATTCTGCCAACTGTGGGTCCTCATCTTCAAGCTCGTTCTCAAGAGTAGTGTAGAATGGCGCAAGGTCTCGACCTTGCGCTATCTTTGAATCGTCGTCATCGTCTTCGGCGGCTAATGTGGGTAATCGTGACGAAATACTGTTGTTCAGTTCTCGGCGTTGTTGCTTGTCGCGCTTGCCCTCCATCCTGCGACGCGCACGAACACGCCAGAGGACATTGATGTCCTTCAGTGGTTTCTCACTTGGGTCTGTCGCGCCTTCCGCTTCAGCGTTCTTGTCGGACAAGCGCTCGGCTGTCCTCTGCGCGTTATCCAGGTCCCGTTCTGCCTTCTTCTCCTTCTGTTCTTGGCGCAATATCTCGAGATAGTCACCCTCCTCTTCTTTTGCGCGCTTTGCTAGTCGGTCTGCTTCCTCGAACTGCTCCCTGAACTTGCGCTTCTTCTCCGACTCCAGACCGATGCCTCCTCTGTCGTCTTTAGGATTGACTCGGATAGGCTCTTTGCGTGCGTCTTCGGACTTGCCCAAAGCATCGCCTTGCTTGAAACCGAATTTGGCCATCATCTTGAATCCCTTATTGGTCTCGGGCAGGGCAGTAGCGAGGGCAGCTTCTCGTGCAGCTTCGGCTTCTTCTTGTTTTTCGGCCTTGGTCTTCTGTCGCGCTCTAGCTTCACCCTGTCAACGTGTTAGTGTAGCAAAATCCAGCAATGCCACCAGACGCACCTCTTTGCGCTTGCGCGCTGCGCGCTGTAGGGAAGTCTCAAACTTTGGTCCTTTTGGCGCATCGTCGAATACCATATTCATGTAGTCATCTTCCTCGTCTGATTGCGCCATCTTGTGCTGTTGAGCCTTGCGCTGGTAAAAAAAAATGTGTTGTCGCTCACCTCGCCAGCCACGACTCGCAGGCTGCCCGCAGCGGCAGCGACCCACTACATGGCGTTCCCTTGGCATATGCCAGGGCAGGCGATCCCCCGGACTCTTCTTTCGACTGCATCTCCTCGCCCAATCTACCACTACTAACATTTCTCAACCAGCGCTATAGTCACGCATCGAGCACATCTGGTCCAGGCATATCTTAGGCCGCCCAAACGGTTGAATCTCCCGCCATAGACCCAAGAGGCTCTAACAACGGTTAACGCCACTTACGGCACTCGGGAATGTGGGCTGGGCTGGTCTGGCCCTGCGTGACAGACACCCAAGGATTTGTAGACGGCATGAACCGCGTATCGCTGAAGCGTCGGATCCTACGGCAACGCACGATCGTGGGCGAGAAAATCATTCACTGGCACCCCTTGTCGTTCCATGTATGTCGAGTCGTGGAGAAGCAGCCGCTTGTTAGGTCCTGGGTCGGTTCGGCCTTGTGCAATTCGTCTCGGATCTCGTTTTTCATGTGAAGGGGCGGGGCTGGTGATTCCGTTACTTGATGCAATATACCGCTGTCCACCTGCTCCTTTGGACTGTTTCTTCGTCTGCAACAACGAGGCGCGGATCCCGAATACAGATCGACGACCGACAAGCAATCGCTTGCATTGGTCGCCGCTTCAGGGGGTTTTGTCCACTTCTAACCCCAAAAGGTACAGGGCCCGCGCTACCGTCTGGGGTAAGCAATGATCTGTCGCTATCCGGACTAGCCAGGGTTATTCGATATGATCGCGTGTCATTCCACTTAACGCCTTTTCGCCTTTGGCTGTAGTCGACACAGCCAATCTAAATAGTTCGACATGGCTGAGTAGCTTGGCTTTGCTTGCTGAACTGACCACTCACGGCTTTTTCGGCGCCATAGGTTACACAACTTGGCCACTGCTCCAAAGATTCGTCGCGCATGTGCAAGATGATCCTTCGTTGGTTGGATTGCCTCGGCTTCGTATCCTTACCAGATAGGTGGTGAGTATTTCGGGCAATCTCCATAACAGGCTACGGTCTCGGGCAACCCGTCGCCTTGATGACCATCGCTAAGACGCCTGTCACTGATCGCACCCTTTTGACACCCGTCGTGCTGTCGGCCCATCGCCAATGATAATCTGGCGCAAGAGGGGTCTCGGTGTTTTTGTGTGCATGTGCCAAATCTTCTGAGCATTCCCCAGCTTTTGACGACTTCAACGTGTGCTTTCCCCGCGTCCTCCGCCTTTATACCTTGTTTGGGTTATTCTTGGTATCTCTTCATCCTTCTACTTATTTCGCGTGTTAAGCCCTGCGGGTCCCCTGGAGAGTCCACAGGTGGCCTGAATCGCCATCAACCGGTGGATTCCAGATTTGTCGAGCTTTACTCTACATCATCTTTACACCTAACAGAAGGCCTTCAGTATGGACGACAAGACCGCCGGACAGGCACGGGCAGACGATGTGTATACTACGCCCCAGAAGAAAGGCGGCGTCATCAACAAGCTGTATCCACCAGGGCCAACGCCAGGCGCAAAAGGACGCATGAAGAACCACTGCAGAAAATTTTGGTGGTGTGGTAAGTGTGTTCTAGTGCCATCAACTTACTTTCTGTTTACACTACTTCAGATTGTCTGGTACTCGTGATCATTGTTTTGGTCATTGTTTTGCCAATCATATTCGTCGGTGTGCCAAAGAAGGCACAGCATGAGATCAATTCCTCGACAATCGAAGTTACTTCCCAAGAGGTGACGGATCCGCAAGCAGATGGGATACATTTAAAGATCGATACTGTCATCAGGAGTGATAGTAGTTACCACCCTAAGATCGATGCCTTCCGTGCCGGTTTGTCGCTCGAAGGCCAGGAGCCTTTCCTTTACGTTGAGATACCGGAGGCCAAATCTGAAGCAGAAACGCGTATTACTGTTGATCAAGACGTCAAGTTCGCGAACGCAGATGCATTTTCAAACTACACTCGAGCTGTTCTGGATGCCGAGACATTTGAAATCCACCTTGATGGCAAGACGACTATTCACCTCTCTGGTCTACCATCTATGGATGTCGATTATAACAAGGTCGTTACGATGAAAGGTATGCGCCCCTTGGACCTATGTTGGACCATAGTCTTAACATGTTTACAGGACTAAATAAACTCTCCGGGCTTAACATAATCGACGTTCGCCTTCTCTCCGGTAAAGACGAGATTTTGTCAGATGGCTCCAACCTTATTGCCAACGTCACCATTCCCAACCCGTCTGTCATGACACTCGATCTGGGCAACGTCACCATGAACCTCGCCGTCGATGGCACTCCGATTGGCTATGCTCTCATTCCGAACGTCTTCCTCACGCCTGGGGAGAACAAATTCCCTCTACAAAGCCACGTCGAACAGCTCACTCTTCTGGGCTTAATCCAGGGCAAATACAAGAACGGTATCTTACCGCTTCAGATCGTGGGCAACTCGAGCGTGAAGGGTGACCAGCATCTTACGTACTATGAAGACGCGATCAAGAGTAACACGATCAACCTGGATCTGGATGCCGGGCCGGCGTTGGCTGGTATTGGAATCAACATCACCAGCTTTGGTTCTTCGTAGATTACTTAAAGTCTTCGCAATATCTTTGGGACCTCGCTTCCCAATGTCATCTGGGATAAGTTGAGGAAACGTTGGGGGGAGCGGCTGGTCTAACAGCAGAGCTAGAAAAGTCTGTGTCCGTGGACGATGTAGTGGATAATGTATGATACCTTGTCGTTGCAGTAAATAATATTGGTCAAGTTATGCAAAAAGATTCCTTAGTACTTTCGGGTAACGAAGTATGCTGTCTCTTCCATCGATGATTTGAGTTAGCGATACAATGCCTCGATCATTAGCAGATGAAGGCACATATCAAAGCTTAGAGAAACTAATCGAAGAACTACTGATATTTATGCTGTAGTGTTACGTTGTATGAGTAAAAACGAGCGACTGATTGGTCTAACATGTTACTTTCGCACATTTCTCCTAGTCAGGTCATTGAGATTGGCATGATTCACCCTTGATAGAACCCAGTCGTAGTCAAGGTAGGTGTTCCGCAGATTCACGTAGCTCTTGCACTGAATCTGCCGCATCCGTTAAGAACCCTCTCTCAGAATGCTCATACCAGCCAGCTGCTACTTCTTTACTCACGGGAACACTTCGGAACTTTGCCAATGTCACTACCACATGATGTTCGTGATGTGGCGCACTGGTAGGAGGCATTCGGGAGAAAAGACGCGCTTAGCTTTGGCTAACGCGGCTGTGAGGGATGGGCTACCACTCCACGCTCGTCCTCCGGTTCTCCTCTGAACTTCACGCACAACAGTGTCCGGAATTTCGATGTCAAAAGTACACTGATCTCTTGTCATTACTGGTCAGGTATGTTATTTGAATACTATCGGTGAGTTGACTTGAAGGTGAGAGACATAGAAGAGGCGGGCGAGAGCGAGGCTTTTGTATACTCTGCAAATCTGATAGATGATTTGGTAGCGAGCGCAAAGATTGTCCTTGACAACCAATGAGACAACTCATCGCCAGCAGCTCACATCTTCCTCGTGATTCCCAGTGACGGCTTTCATTACTCCACCCGACCACCCCCTAACTGTCAATTCCATGATGCATGAGCCAACCACCGTCTCACTCCCCAGTCCGGATCTATGAATTCTCTCAACCTTCAATTTCCCATTCGTCGGCAAAGAACTCTGCAATGTTTCCTGCTGCCCGCGGACCCACTGCGCCTTCCAGTTTCTTCATACAGCCGGCCGCACCAGATGCAGCACCCAGAGCTAGTATCGCAAGCTCCCTTAAACTACCCACAACGTCACTTAGAGCAATGACCTGTGCTTCGTCCAGTGGCGGCTCAGTCGTGCAGTAGGGGAGTAGACCGTTGACTGCATTGACGACGACACGCGCTGGTTGGCGAGGTGGCGGCACAGAAGCTACGTTATGAGATGGAAGCGGGATCCGGGCCTGGTGTTGTTGCTGAAAGTAGTGCTGGGTACTGTGCTGAGTGTGGCCTATTGAGCTGTTGGTCATACGGGAATAGTGGTCGTTTGCACCGTCTAATTGGGCGGAGACGACAACGTTGACAGGATGGGTAGTAATGTCTGGTGGATACATGTTTGGAACTGCGGAGCGCTCCTTCTCATTTAAGATAGGTTTGGTCTTGTTGGTATAGTGTGAAACGTTCATGATGAGCGCAGGCGTGAATGGTTCCGGTATCGATCGCTATAAACGTGACGTTAAAACAAATCAGTTCGCGTGGTCGTCAGAGGTGAGAGATGAGAGATATGTGCGCTCGTTGTATATATAATCGTCCCTGATGCTGTGGAGCTGAGCATGTTGTTGTGGAAGGCACGTAGACAGAGACAGATAGAGCGACTAAGGGGGCATGAACGGGCCATAATAGAGACAGCTTAGTAAAGAAAGAAGACTATTTGAGGTGTCTCTTTTGGATCTGATACATGCTTGATACATCGATGTAGACAACAATATCCTAGAAGCAACTGGATACATCCACAATATGCGTCATGAATCACAAACCGGGGAGGAGACTGTGAACCAAATGCGTCTATTATGCCGAAAGGGTATCATGAGAGGAGATGATCGTAACGAAGTTTTTGATAAACCACAACAAGACGGGCCTCTAAGCTCGACCTGAGAGGTACAGGATCGCCAGCCTGCGAGTATTTACGCTTCCCGGGTATACATTCCTAAATCCTTATGCTGGGTTGGTTGCGTTGTAGGCGTCCCATTCGCAGTTTGCGCAGCATCGCCTTGAGTCTCGACGGGCGCCGGCTTCGCCTCGGTGCTCACAGCTTCAATCTTGTCGTCTTCCTTCTTCCCAGTACCCTTCCAAAACCCCAGTAGCTTTGACGACACTGGCTCTGGATGTTTCGCTTTGAACTCCTCAAACTCTGCCTTGACCGCCTTGAGCTCAGCCTGCACCTCCTCCAAATCTTCCCTTATATCGTCTCTGGCATTCTTGGCCTTTCTTCTTTGCCGCCATTGCTCAACAAGAATCACAGCAATACCGACGGCGAATATGAAGGTTTCAGCAGCGAAGTTGGCACCCATCTCGATGGCCTTTTGTTCGGACAGAGGTCGTATGCGTGGCTTGATCCTCTCCTCAGCCTTTTTCTTGATCGCATCTCGTTCCTTCTCTGTGAGAGCTTCCTCTGCCTTCATTTCCTCTTCGGTGAGGACCGTGGGTGCCGCTGCTTTTTTGCGCGCAGCCTCTGCTAGGGCGACTTCTTTCTTGATTTGCCTGTCTATGACAGCGGGGTCCTGCAGCAGGCCGAGGCGCATGCGCATATCCACGCGATGCAGGCCTTGGGCGAATTTGACGCATATTCGACGAAATCGGTCGTGTTCGTGGGCATTGCGTTTGATGGCGTTCTGGACGACATCAGCTAAGGCTACACATGTCACAAGCTAACGAACGTACTGCTACGGGCTTTGCGAGAGTCCGGACGAACAGCGACGTAACTTTGAGCGTGAGAGACATAATCGGTTACGAGAGCGTTTCGGAAGGCTGTGGGGAGGTATGGAGGTAATTGACCGGCGAGCGGTTTTTCATTTCAAGCCTCATACGAACAGACACATGTAGAGAGCTGGATAGCGGTTCGTGGTTAAATCAACGGTGGTGTTGAACATAGCTGCAGGTTCGATGTTCAAATCGATGCTGCCTTGGGCTGGCCGGAGATCCACCGACGGCAATGGCTTTTGAGAGTGGGACTAGCATCTCAGCGACAACGCGGGACGCATGACGAGATGCATGGACAGCTCACAGTACTAATTCAAAACAGTCTTGGTTTGTCCTGCACCATCCCAAGTGCAAGTTTGTGCAAGGCCGCGTGCATCGAGCGGACAGTGCCGGGCACCGATTGGCCGACAGCCCTAGCAACGACGCTAAGCGGGCCCTTGTTTACATGCCATCAACACTCTGCGACCTTGTTCTCGATTCCATCATCTCTCCAACTACCACCACCACGCCAATGTCTGCCTCGTCGATACACGCAGATGCCCCGCCGGCCGTGGTCCAGGATCCAGAGGGACTCCAATATGAAACGGGAGCACAGCTCGGCAAAGGCGGCTTCGCTATCTGCCATCGCGCGAAGCTGCTGGGTCATGAGCACCTCGGCAGCTCTACAGTCGCTCTGAAGATTGTCAAATCCAAAATGGAGCCTCCCAAGCTGGCGCAAAAGGTACAGAGAGCCTGGACACGGTGGACGCATGTTTGCTGACGCGCCTCAGTTTGTTACTGAATTACAGATCCACTCGAAGCTATCCCATCCCAACATCGTCGAGTTCTTCCGCGCCTTTTCTTTCGAATCAAGCACCTATGTTGTCTTGGAGCTATGCGAAAACGGTTCCCTTGCCGATGCGATCAAGAATCGCAAATATTTCACCATGCCTGAGATTAGGCGATTCATGATCCAGACATGCGGCGCGATCAAATACCTACACCAACGGAACATCGTACACCGCGATCTCAAGACAGGCAACCTCTTCCTCGACCGCGACATGAACGTCAAAGTCGGCGACTTTGGTCTTGCAGCACTATTGGTGTCACAGAGCGACTATGGGGCGATCCGTCGGACAACCATGTGCGGCACACCCAACTACCTTGCCCCAGAGGTCTTGGAGAAGACAGGCAAGGGTCATGACGAGAAGGTTGACCTATGGGCTATTGGAATCATGATGTACACACTGGCGGTCGGAAGAGCGCCATTCCATGCCGCCAAGCGCGAGGACATTTACCGGAAGTTGAAGGCTCGCGAATACACTTGGCCAGACCTGGCCAGGTTTGCCAATGAAATCACCGACGACCTCCGCGACATCGTTTCGTTATTGTTGGTGCACGAAGACGAGCGACCGACTCCCGACCAGATCGTAGCGCACCCATTCTTCAAACTGGGCTACATTCCGTTGGAACTAGACAGTGGATGCACCTCCCGCGTACCGAAGTGGCCGAAGAACCGTCCGCCGACAGCATCGACAATCAGACGTGGATATACCGAGGAATGGTGGCAGCTTTGCAAGTCCTCGTCCGTCGGCGAGTACGAACAAGGAAAAGCATTCGGAACCTACGGCCGCAGGACGAACAAGACTGTCGCGAGGGACTGCCAAAAGGAGATCGAAGCTGGCAAACAGCCAAACATACCCTTCTCCAAAGACGTCGTATATGTACCTTTCCCCGCCCGTGTGCAATGGCCGCATCTGCCAACAGGAGGACTCAGTGAAATATCGGAAGAGAAAGAATCGTCACTAGAAAGTCAAGCTCTCTCAGAAACTACCGGAAACGAGCGGACAAAGAGTCGTGTGGTTAGGGCTCCGAGACGAGAGCAACAGCCGATGCAGACATTAAAAGAAAACGTGGAGCCGGTACAGGAGCCTGAGCCTGCGCACAGAATACTGGACAAACAGCCGACCCGATTAAGGGCAGCGCGCAAGATCTCGAACCCTGGCCGTGTCACTGCGAATACGGCTTCCGCGCCAGCTCCCCTACGCGTCCCTCGAGAGGCAAGAACTTCCACGCGAGCACGGACAGCGAAGGAGAGCGCAAAAGAGGCACCAAAGACGACATCAAACGGACTGCCTGATCTCCCACCTTTGCGAGTCACCAAGACGAGCGTTGGAGAGAGCGACAAGCCGGAATCAGCGGCTCAAGCAACGTCGACGAAAAGTGCCGCTCGTTATCGAACCGTCAGCAATGACATGCCTGCCACCGATCCGGTGACTGTTTTGGCGCGCTTGATGACGTTCCGAGATAATCTTGAACGAGCTCTCGACAAGAAGCCTACGAAGTCGAGAAGAGACCAACCACCGCAGTTGCCATTTGTTGCAAAATGGGTAGACTACAGCCGCAGGTATGGAGTTGGATACGTCCTCAATGATGGTAGTATTGGAACTCTCCTCTCAGCAGAGGAGCAGTACCCCGTTACCATCGCTTTTGCGACAGACGGATACAACCATCTACGGAAGGCCGGCGGCAACCGAGAGCTCGCCAAAAGCGTTGCACTGAATTACTACACGACCGTCAAGAAGGATCGAGGACTATCGCAGATTGAGGTACTAGAATCGCGGCGAGTTGAGGAGATTCGGACTGTTTGGCACAAGTTTGGAAAGTACATGTGTGCGACGTTTGGTGACGAAGAAAAGCCGCTCAGGAAAGATCCCCGCGTAAACTTTGTTCGATTTTATCAACGTCTGGGTAACGTCGGGATCTGGGGTTTCGACGATGGCTCCTTCCAAGTAAGTGCTTCTGATACGTACACCAAAGCTCATCTAACAGTTCCCCAGTTCAACTTTCCTGATCATACGAAGCTCGTTCTATCGTCGGACGCAGGCTATGGACATTTCCTTTGCCTACCACTTGATGCAACGTCTCTCCTCGAAGAGACGGGAAATGTGCCATGGAAGCACGTTAAAGCTCGAGCACATCTGCGAGGCTCATTGCAACAGCTTCTATACGGCTCAGCCGACAAGGAGGACAGTTACAAAGAGCTTACAGAGGGCAATCTCCTCCGCGCAAAGATCGAATTCATCTACGCTGTGGTCTCGGAGTGGTGTCAAGAGGGAGGATTAGGCTGCCTCGTGGATCCCAAAGTGTACTCTTGGGGGGGTCCCCAGCTGGAAGAGTCAAAGCGTTTGGACTGGGCGAGTGTAGGGCGTTTTGGTGGTGATGTTTTCTCATGATGATTGAATGACCAGCTTCAAGGCTAAAGCGATGGCGTTTGTGGGATTTGGGATATTTTTATTAGGCACTGGGCATTTCCATGGCGTCTGTGCTATTGAGCAGTGCTGTTCGCTTTCGTTCGAACACTCATTCATGACGGATTGCATGTTGGGGCGTTTCCTCGTAGCGATAACCTTGAATACGACTGAACACGCATCTGGTCACGAACACCAAGATATTGGTGCCTAATGCCTAAAACTGTGACACGTCACGAGAAATTAAGCGTACGCGGCAGACTCGGGCTGTCCTTGTGTTGCGCCTCTGCTGCGACAGTGATTGATGCGGAAGCTGGGCCGAGCCTGGATGGGTCACAGCGACGGTGATTGAATGGTGCAACAACGTGAGCGTCGGCGGTGATGGTGGAAGCAATGCAACCATGATGAATAACAGTCTCACCTGTGCAGGACGGCAGGCAATGGAGGTGAGGCAAGATTACGAAGATATTCCAGCCGCCGCGGCAGCGTACGCGTACTTCGTACTGGAATAACTGTGGCTGTGCGGAATGGGGCGAGTACCCATTCCGAAGCGCCCGATTCCACGTCCAGGGCTCTGACGTTGGCCTGTCTTCAACAACCGCATTGCAGCCATCCTTAGACACCCACACCTTGGAGCGGCTGCTCTTTCCATAGCGACCCTACCTGGCTTTGCCGTCTATTGTTTGAATAGTTGCTGTACCCTGGACTCAGCAGCACACTTACTACCCCACTGGCCGGCTTAAGCTACAGGTCCCAGCTCGACGTCGGGCACCAATCATGGTAAGAGGCACAAGGACGTGGATGGAGGAATATCTGCTCACACATTCCTGGTGTAGGGGAAAACCAACCGCGCCGCGCGCAAAGCCGGAGGAGGCGCCCAGCCAAAGGCCCAGTTCGCAACCAAGGCCGTCTTCGAGACCACCAAGAAGAAGGAAGTCGGTGTGTCGGATCTCACCTTGATTAGCAAGGTCTCCAATGAGGCCATCAATGAGAACCTGAAGAAGCGCTTCGAAAATGGCGAGATATACGTGCGTCGACCCGCTTGCGCCAGCCCCGCGTCGCACACATGTGCAGCGATAGACAAGGACAACGACTGACTATGGGCGCAGACATACATTGGACATGTGTTGGTCTCGGTCAACCCGTTCCGCGACTGTACGTACGAGGATTTGCGCTTGCGAGAGGGATGCTGACAAGTGGCAGTGGGCATATACACCGACCAAGTGCTGGAGAGCTACAAGGGCAAGAACAGGCTGGAGGTGCGGTGTTTATCCCTCCACCGGCACGCAGAGCTAACGAGAGACAGGTGCCCCCTCACGTCTTCGCAATCGCCGAGTCCGCCTACTACAATATGAACGCATACAAGGAGAATCAATGTGTCATCATTTCTGGCGAATCAGGAGCAGGAAAGACAGAAGCAGCGAAGCGACTTATGCAGTACATCGCCAACGTCTCAGGAGGCAGCAACTCGTCTATCCAGGAGATCAAGGACATGGTGCTGGCCACCAACCCTTTACTCGAATCCTTCGGAAACGCAAAGACGCTGAGAAACAACAACTCGTCGCGGTTCGGAAAATACCTCGAGATCCACTTCAATGCGCAAGGAGAGCCAGTGGGAGCAAACATCAACAACTACCTACTTGAGAAGACGCGGGTGACTGGTCAGATCACAAACGAGCGCAACTTCCATATCTTCTACCAGTTCACAAAAGCCGCATCCTCGCAATACAGAGGTATACTACACCTCCGTAGACCCTTAACCTGTGCTGACACGAACAGAAATCTTCGGCCTACAACAACCGCAAGCCTACCTATACACGAGTAAATCTAAATGCTTCGACGTCCCAGGAATCGACGATCATGCCGAGTTCGACGACACGCTGAATGCCATGAAGGTCATTGGACTACCACAAGCTGAGCAGGACAACATCTTCCGAATGCTTGCAGCAATTCTGTGGCTAGGAAACGTAACGTTCCGCGAGGATGATTCTGGCAACGCAGCCATTGTGGACCAGTCAGTCGTGGATTTCGTGGCTTATCTCCTCGAAGTAGACTCGGCGCATGTCAACAAAGCCCTTACCATTCGTGTTATGGAGACGAGTCGAGGAGGACGACGAGGTTCCGTATATGACGTACCTCTGAACTGCGCGCAAGCGGGCGCAGTCCGAGACGCGCTTTCAAAGGGAATCTACTTCAACCTTTTCGACTGGATCGTGGAACGCGTCAATGTTTCCTTGAAGGCCCGAGGCGCGACCGCCCAGTCCATTGGTATTTTGGACATTTACGGTTTCGAGATCTTCGAAAAGAACAGCTTCGAGCAATTGTGCATCAACTACGTCAACGAGAAACTACAACAGATCTTCATCCAATTGACGCTCAAGGCGGAGCAAGAAGAGTACGAGCGCGAGCAGATCAAGTGGACGCCCATCAAGTATTTCGACAACAAGATTGTGTGCGATTTGATCGAGGAGAAGCGGCCACCGGGTGTCTTTGCTGCCCTGAACGACGCCTGTGCAACAGCCCATGCCGACCCAACCGCCGCGGATCAAACTTTCGTCCAGAGACTAAACGCTCTATCGTCGAACCCCAACTTCACGCCTCGTCAGGGTCAGTTCGTCATCAAGCACTATGCTGGTGAAGTCTCATACGCGATTGATGGCATGACCGACAAGAACAAAGACCAGTTACTAAAGGACCTGCTAAACCTGCTCGGACAAAGTAGCAACACTTTTGTACATACGCTCTTCCCGAATCAGGTAGACCAGGACAACAGGCGGCGACCCCCAACGGCTGGAGATAAGATCAAGGCCTCTGCGAACGACCTGGTAACGACTCTGATGCAAGCTCGTCCGTCCTACATCCGTACTATCAAGCCCAACGAAAACAAGTCGCCCAAGGAATTCACCGATGCCAACGTACTTCATCAGGTCAAATACTTGGGTCTTCAAGAGAACGTGCGCATTCGAAGAGCCGGATTCGCATCACGTCAAACCTTCGATAAGTTTGTGGAACGATTCTTCTTGTTGTCACCCAAGTGTTCGTATGCCGGAGAGTACACTTGGACTGGGGATTACGAGACCGGAGCGAAACAGATCTTGAAAGATACCAATATTCCAGCGGAGGAATTCCAGATCGGTACAACAAAGGTGTTCATCAAGACTCCTGAGACGCTGTTCGCCTTGGAGACAATGCGCGACAAATACTGGCATAATATGGCTATTCGCATTCAACGTGCATGGAGAAACTACCTGCGATACCGAACAGAGTGTGCAGTACGGATCCAGCGGTTCTGGCGAAAGCTCAACGGAGGCAAAGAATTCATCGAATGGCGAGACCAAGGGCACAAGATCCTCCAAGGCCGTAAAGAGCGCAGGAGGTATAGTTTGATTGGTTCCCGAAGATTTATGGGCGACTATCTCGGTATTGGCAACAAAGGTGGCCCTGGTGAGGTCATTGCTGGTGCCATTGGTATATCCTCGAATGAGGAAGTACCATTCTCATGTAGAGCGGAGGTGCTTGTCTCCAAACTTGGTCGATCGAGTAAACCAGAAGCTCGCTCGCTGATCCTCACGAAGAAGAACGTCTACCTCGTCAAGCAGGTCATGGTGAATCGCCAAGTTCAGATCCAGGCCGAGAGGACAATACCTGTGGGCGCGATTAAGATGATTAGTTGTTCTACACTCAAAGACGACTGGTTCTCGATCGGTGCTGGGTCACCCACCGAGCCTGATCCACTCGTGAACTGCGTTTTTAAGACCGAGTTCTTCACTCAGCTGACGAACGTATTGCGGGGTTCACTGACACTTCAGATAGGCGAGACGTAAGTAAAACAGTTCATTTGCATCTGGAAGCTGCTGACACAAAGTAGGATTCAGTACAATAAGAAGCCTGGCAAGCCGGCCCAAGTCAAGGTCGTCAAAGATCCCGCAGTGCCGAGAGACGACCTGTACAAAAGTGGCACCATCCACACTGGACCAGGAGAGCCACCCAACTCTGTCTCTAAACCCACACCAAAAGGCAAGCAGATCGCTGCAAAGCCCATCACAAAGGGTAAGCTGTTGCGGCCCGGTGGCCCTGGTGGAGGTCCCTCAAAGCTTGCCTCTCGTCCAGCACAACCGAGAGCTGTGCCCACGCCTGCCGCTGCGCAACCGAGAGCTGTACCTCAGCCAGAAGTGTCGCAAGCCAGACCCGTTCCCGCACCGGTCGCTGCCTTGTCAAATGGCATGGGCGCTCACGCGCGTACCGCGTCAGCCGGTTCATCGCGCACGCCCCCTCCGCCTCCTCCGCCGCCGGCGGCGCCAGCTCAACCAAAAGAGCCTCGGTACAAGGCGCTGTATGACTTTGCAGGTCAGAGTGCTGGAGAGCTGAGTCTTGGGAAAGACGAGATCATCCTGGTCACACAGAAGGAGGGCAATGGTACGTACACCCTGATCTACGGATGAATTGACATACTAACGAACATGTGACAGGTTGGTGGCTAGCATCCCGTCTTGACAAGTCCGCTTCCGGTTGGGCACCTTCTGCGTACCTTGAGGAAGTTGTCCAACGTGCTGCCGCTCCGCCTCCACCTCCAGCGCCACCTGCCCGCCCAGCGAACGGCAAGCCCAAGCCTCCGGCTCCGCCTGCCAAACGTCCTGCTGCTAGAAAGGCTGTCAACGGTGACTCTGGGCGGGATAGTGGGTACAGTGGTAGTGGAGGTAGCACCATGGAGAGCGCGAGAGATAGCAGTGGTAGCATCGCTGGTGGACTAGCAGAGGCACTTAGACAGCGACAGGCCGCTATGCATGGAAGGAAACAGGAGGATTGGTAGATTCAAACTCAATGCATCACCAGAGATGCTAATGTGGAGAATAGAGGACTACGTTGAAAAACCCTTTGATCGATGGGTGAGCAATCATATAGAACAACGGTGTATAGTCATTGTTTACTTGTGTTCATGCTGTAATTGCGGCATGAGCATCAAAGTGATAGTTTTGGTTATGCACTACTGTCTCATACAAGAGACTTCAAAGTGCACTACACGAGTCTTGTTGCATATATCGATGCGCTTCAACACTCGGCCCAGTAACCTCTAGGATCTCACTAATAACGCGTATACTGGCCAATATGCTCTAAAATCATTGCCCCATTATATTGGTACACCATGATACCTTCATCGTGTCGCAGGGCAAAATTACATGTGATTTCGGATCTAGGGAAGCTCAATATTACTGCGACTGAGGAGTCGGAAGGTGATGCGGATCACGCTTCCGGAGTCACCTGCCACAGATGGTCTTTTCAACACCAACAGAATACAGCGCTTTGCATCTCAACGAAGTACTTGCTAGTACCAGCTTTTGGTACTTGTAAAAATGTGAAGTGATTACAATAAATTACTATAGTGCCTTTTCATTTGCTGGCCCTCCAACGATGTCCCGACTAATTCGTTCATGTGTCGTGTGCCAGATATCGCGATGGTAGAAGGCTATCAGGCGGTGCGTGAGTCGATAGCCGACTTTGACAGTGGTTTCTGAATAGATTCGAAGCCTTAACGGAATACGAACTCGCATATGAAAGCGCGGTCAAGATATCCAGGCTTCGCGACGATCATGGTCGCTTGGAGTTCAATCACAGCATCTTGCGCACGTGCTGCGTTGGTGGGGTAAGAACCATCAACATCCAGACGTTTCCATTCCGACTCTCTGGTCTGGTAGTCGCTCTCAACGTCCGATTCCTTCGATCAACCACAATCAACGGTCGCTTGGCCCCCGGAGGACACTTGGTCAGCGTGATATGCACGCCAGGATGCAGACGGTTCACTGGCCCGGGTTCCCGCTAACATACCCGCCTCTCGGGCCGCTACAACCTCACTACGAAATTTCCCACCACTGATTGGTATGCAACTGCTCTGTATCATCCTTTGACTGCCTAATTTGCCCTTCGGAATCTGCTCAACTGCCACTTAGACTAGCCTCGGAAGTTCAGGTCCGCCGTGTCTACTGTCCAACAAAGAAGGCGACGAATCAGGCCCCACGCTGCTTACCCCAAGAAAAGGATGTCTCGCTGAGCGGCATCAACTTGCATGCCTGGTCTACGTGTCACCTGTTTTGTCATTGTACTTGCACGATGTGTCTGGCTCTTACCTGCTCATAGTCTGCAGCATGGTGGAGAAGCAGGCATTGCTATCATACTCTTCGCGTTACTCTCGGAATTCGCCACAAGGAGCCGTCATGACGGATCTAGATTGAAATCACACATGAGCCTCCTTCCTGGCGACAGATCGAGACGGGCGCGTTAACTTCGGTTGATTGCCCCCCGCCGACCAATAACACTTACCTTGTAGATCTGAGACGACGTGCCTGCGAGCCGTGGCTAGGATAAGGCTTGTTTCCAATAGATCCGGTACTCCAGCGCTTTGTCTGGGTCCATGCGTCAAGAGAGACAATCGTTACCAGCGCTGCGCAAGTACTAAAGGATGACAATCTACTTCGACTGACTTCCTCTGAGTCTGCTGCATCTCGAGCTTGTCATCCTTCTCTCGCTTACGTCTTCTTTCAACCCATCTTTCGTTACCGCGTCGGTTGCAGTGGCAAGAAGCGCGGCAATTCGCTCTACTACTCCGCGTATTGGATGATTAATTCTGGTTGATCTGCAATGGCTACCATCAACATAGGAAACGCTAGCCCGACAGAAGATATCAGACAGTACGACATAAAGCACGCGGCTATCCACATCCAACCGGTGACTCTTGATACGCCAACATTGACACCTGCCGCAACACCAGAGGACGCTTCACCGGCAGAAGAAACAATGGCGGGCAAGAAGATATACTCGATGGAGCGACCGGACGACAGGGCAAGACAACTTGCGGCGAAGCTGACTTTAGAAGAACAGGTACGTTCTCCCTTACTCTGATGAAAGAGGCCCTTGAGACTTTAGCGTTCTACATGGCCAAGCACAATGAGAATTCATGCAAGCTTCCTTCAAGGTCTTTTTTTTTGGGTGTCTTTCTAGGAGTCAAATCATTCGCCAGCAGCAACATTCCGACTTGGATCATATCTGCGGCAGAAAGCCTAGCGAGATTGGCTTCCGAAGATTGACTTTCAGAATCAATGGCTTTTTCTATTCGCTTAAGACCCCACCTGACCTCGTTAATCTATTTCAAAAGCCGAAGCAGCCTCGGGATTGAGTCGAGCTGACCATTCCAGATCTCACTACTTGCAGGAGCGGACTTCTGGCGGACAGTAGCCATACCCGAGAAGGGCATACCGTCAATCAAGACATCTGACGGGCCCAATGGCGCTCGAGGAGAGTTCTTCACTAACGGCACACCTGTACGCACTCCGGCTTGGCACTGCTTGTTTCACGCTGACAAAGCTAGGCTGCTCTGTTTCCTTGCGGCATATCCATGGCTTCCACGTGGAACGTGGATATGATCGAGGAGATCGGCCGTCATCTGGGAGAAGAATCGAAGGCACGTGGCGCTCACGTATTGCTTGCACCCACGGTGTGCATGCACCGATCCCCTCTTGGTGGCCGCAACTTCGAGTCGTATTCTGAAGATCCTTTCCTTACCGGAAAGCTTGCTGCGTCCTATGTTCGCGGTCTCCAGAGCAAGGGTGTCGCCGCTACGATTAAACATTTCCTTGGCAACGAGCAAGAAACTGAGCGACAGGCATACGATGCCATCATTGCTGAGAGGCCTTTGCGTGAAATCTACCTGAAACCATTCGAGATAGCTGTTCGAGACGCATCACCATGGGCGCTCATGAGTGCTTACAACATGATCAATGGTGTTCACGCTGACGAGTATGAACATTCGATCAAGGAGGTCCTTCGAGGGGAGTGGAAGTGGAATGGTGCAATCATTTCTGATTGGACGGGCACATATGCGACTGCACCGTCAATAAGAGCTGGTGTTGACATCGAGATGCCAGGACCATCAAAGTGGCGCAAAGTCGAGCAAGTTAAGGAGTGTTTAGAGAATGGCGAGCTAACTCGTGGTGATATTGAAGAATCGGCCGCCAGAGTTTTATATCTCGTGGATCGTGTCAAGGGGCTAAACAACATGACACCCGAAGAGCCAGAGCAGTCTATCGACAACGTTGAGACACGGAACCTTATTCTTCAAGCTGGTATTGAAGGACTGACGCTTCTGAAGAACGAGAACAATGTGCTTCCCATCAAGAACGCGAAGAAGATTGCGATGATCGGGCCGAATGTCAAGCGAGCTATCGCCAGTGGAGGAGGAAGTGCAGGCCTCAATCCCTACTACAACGTTACCCCTTGGCAAGGCCTTCAAAATCGATTCGACGGCGACATTACGTTTGCCCAAGGCTGCGACAGTTCCAAATGGCTACCGCTCGCCTCCCCGTACTGCCAATCCAATGGCGAAACCGGTGTGCAATTAGAGTACTACAAGGGCGACAGATTCAGGGGTGAGCCAGCGGTCATTCAGCACAAAGTCAGCACAGATCTGTGGCTGTGGGACTCTGCGCCAATGGAACTTCTTCCAGACTTCTCCTTCAAAGTCAAGACTACACTCACTCCCAAGTCGACCGGTAACCACAGTTTTAGCTTTGCTTCAGTTGGACCAGGGCGCATGTTCATCAATGGCGACATTTTCATTGACAACTGGGATTGGACTCAAGAGGGTGAGGCTATGTTCTCTGCTTCAGAGGATGTACTCAAGTCAATTCATCTGGAGGAAGGCAAGTCAGTGGAAATTCTGATTGAGAGCACCAACGAAGTGCGGCCTGCATCGAAAGTTTCGGTCATCGGTCGTCCCTACGACTATGGCGGCTGCCGGATTGGCTACCAAGAGGAGGACAAGATAGATCGTTTGCAAGAAGCTGCCGACGCAGCGCGCGACGCAGATGTCGCTGTAGTTGTTGTGGGGCTCGACGCCGAGTGGGAATCAGAGGGTTACGACAGACAAACGATGGACCTTCCAAAGAACGGTTCGCAAGATCGCCTGATAGAAGCTGTTCTAGCTGCCAACCCACGCACCGTCGTCGTCAATCAATCCGGAACGCCTATTACCATGCCATGGGTACAGAAGGCACCAGCCATTCTCCAGGCATGGTACCAAGGACAAGAAGCTGGAAATGCTCTTGCGGATGTACTGCTGGGTAACAGTAGCCCTAGTGGGAAACTGCCAACGACTTTCCCTGTTCGGATCGAAGACAATCCTGCGTACCACAACTGGCCTGGCGAGAATTTAAAGACCGTCTATGGCGAGGGGATTTACGTGGGCTACAGGCATTACGAGCGTTCCAAGATCGCACCACTCTTTGCCTTTGGACACGGTCTTACATACACCACTTTCGAATACAAAACACCAAGCGCTAGCGATACTGTGCTTCAAGAGGACGGAGAGATCATTATCACGGTACCAGTCACCAACAGCGGCTCAGTAGCAGCGCATGAGATTGTTCAAGCATACGTAAAAGACGTCAAGTCGACACTCCCACGTCCCGAGAAAGAACTCCAGGCTTTCGGCAAGGTATTCTTGCAGCCTGGCGAAACGAAAGACGTAGTCTTGAAGCTCAACAAGTACTCTGTGGGATACTTCGACACAAGTCTTGGGCAGACGGGTGCTTGGATTGCAGAGGAAGGAGAATTTGAAGTATTGATTGGTGCCAGCAGTGCTGATATCAGGTAACATTGCCACTCGCTCGATAAATACAGATGGGAATTCACTAACACATGCTGCAGGTCGAAACTGAACTTCGAGGTTAAGGAGAGCTTTCAGTGGATCTTTTGATGCAATTGTGGCGTAGTGTTGGAGAATATCTGTCAACGAATACCACGAGTCTTCTTATGTTGGTTGTTCTGAGGCGTCTCTGGTAGGAATGGATGATGGTCATTAAACTAAGTTCAGCGAGTGAAGTCTCGTGCAATGAATACACATATTTGCATGCTTTGAACCGAATTCATAGGTAAAGATTGTGAATCCATCAGACTGAGAATATGCGACAAGCCAAAGACGTCAAGCTGGGCGACTTCGGCAGACGGCACCTTTTTTTGACAGGGCTGACGGCCGAGTGGCTCGGCAATATGACGCGCTGAGTTTCTGAATTTCTGCCACCGCCTTGCGGGCCGACGATAATCCATACGGTCCCTGAACAAGGCCTTGGTTGATCAGAACGCATCATCTCCAGACTGTCCCTAGGCTATTGCGCTTTTCGAGGCAATCGAGACTGTCGCGTACATCTCCAGCTCCGTGTAATCCTCTTTCGGCGTTCGGCTCACGCGACTTCGGCAACCGTACCAGCTACAGCCGCGCTTTTGCTCCTGATCAACAGCGGGCGACCAACTTCTGGAATCGAACCACACCACATCTATCAAGCTTCGCACATTACCACAAGCCGTCCATGAGCTCCAGCAGCCTTTGATCCGCTCAAAACACGACAACGCGACCCCCGAATCGGTCACGTAAGCTTCCTTATCGCCGGCGAGCCTGGTAAAGCCGAGGACATGAATCCAGCGCATCGTGACGGGTGGCCGCCGTCGCAGGCGGCCGCAGGTGGACAGGGTCAGCAACAAACAGAGCAGGGCCAAGGACAGGCGTCGCGGCCTCTGGGTCCCTATGGGTGCGTACTCGCCTCCCGCCCTCTCCTCCATAACAGACACGATGGGCGAAGATGCTTCTGAGCTCCTCTTCGCACCACTATTTGATTGCATTCGAGCTGACTTTGCGAGTGATGACAGGCCAAACAACGCGACTCCACAGGGTCCTCCACATGCGTCACCCTCACAGGGTCCGGGACCAGTACTCCCACCACCATCTGGTATGTCGCACAGGCAAATGACGCGCCAGTTCGCATTGCTAACTCCATCACAGGTGGCGGGTATTACTCGTCAAACGCCGCGACGGCCCACAACCAGAATCTCCCCACACTTCCAGGGCTGACGGCGCAACCTCAGCACTCATCACCTCACATGTCCGCCCAACGACCGCCATCTTCAGACGCGGGAGCGCAGGCTCAACAAGGCCCCCAAGCCCCTCCATACTCGTTACCGGGCATATCGCAAACTCTCCAGCAGCAGCAACAACACTTGCCGACTTCGGAGCAGGCCAGCGCTGACAGAGAGCGCGAGATGCGCGAACGCGAGACAAGAGACAGAGAGATGGATTCGCACGCCATGCACCAACAAGAAGAGATTGTCAAGCGCGAGACGGAACAGCGGGATCGAGAGATCCATGAGCGACAGCAGCGCGAGCACGCTGCGCATCAAACCCACTCAGCGCCAATCCAAATACACCAGCCTGTGGCAGTGGCACCATCGACGCGAACGATACACGGTCCGAACGGTCTGTTGGGTCAATCGGGACCCATGAACGGACCTCTCGCGCCACCCATGGGTGGTCCCAACCCGAGTGGCCCCATGTATGGGAATGCGCCCGCGCAACATGAGCAGACTACACCACGCATGCAGCACGCGGTGCAGGCACCTACTCAGGCTCAGATGTTGATGCCCTTCGCCGGCCCTCCTGGATCTATGGCCATGGGCCAGGGACAGCAGCCGATCCTCAACGATGCCTTGAGCTATCTGGACCAGGTCAAGGTTCAGTTCGCGGACCACCCTGATGTATACAACCGATTCCTTGATATCATGAAAGACTTCAAGAGTGGTGCGATTGACACTCCGGGGGTCATTGAGAGGGTATCAACTCTTTTTGCGGGCAATCCGGCCTTGATCCAAGGCTTCAACACGTTTCTGCCACCCGGTTACAAGATTGAGTGTGGCACTAACGGCGACCCAAACGCAATTAGAGTGACGACGCCAATGGGTACCATGGTATCGACTATGCCTGCTCCAAGGCCACTTTCGCCGCCACGCAGCAGCGCCGTCAACGGTAGCAACGGTCCCCAACACGAAGGTACTTACTACGAGACTGCTCAGGGACGCCCTTGGCCCCAGCAACAGAGAGCTCAGGGACCTGAAGGACAGGAATCGATGTTTTCACCAAACAACCGCACTCTCGGACAGCCTCTGTATGGGCCGCAACAGGGGCAGCAGGGCCCAGCACCGCATTCGCCAGAGGTTACCTCACGTCCTCATCCTGACCCTGCTGGATCAGCCGCTGCGCTAGCCCACCAACAAGAGCAGAGAGGAGTTTCTCAATTACAGAACGCAGTATCAGCTGCGACTGGTCGCTCAATGATGTCACCGAGTGTTGATCCAAGTACCTCATTGCAAGGACAAGCCATGAATGGTGCTGCTCAGCTCCCACAGATGGGTGGGGCGGCAGCTGAGAAGAGAGGGCCTGTTGAGTTCAACCATGCAATCAGCTATGTGAACAAAATCAAGGTAACTACGCTCTGTGGACCTAGACATCGATGTACTAACAGTCACCTAGAATCGATTCGCAGCTCACCCTGACATCTACAAAAACTTTTTGGAGATACTACAGACCTACCAGCGAGAATCGAAACCCATCCAGGACGTGTACGCCCAAGTGACCCACCTGTTCGGCGGCGCACCCGATCTGCTTGAGGACTTCAAGCAATTCCTTCCGGAATCGGCTGCTCAGCACAGGGCGCAACAGCAGGCTGCCAAGAATGCTGCCGAAGACGCAGTCATGCTCAGCAACGTACGAGGCGAGTCAGGCTATGGCGCGGCCGCGAACCAACAAACTCCAGGTCGTGCGGATACATCTCGACTGCCACCGATGGGTAACTTTGCGCCTACACCTACCGCGAACCGCGACAACAAGAGGAAGCGCGACCGACAGGGCCCTGTGGCTGCGCCCATGCCCCCGTCCATGCCACAGGAACTACCGACCTCGAATGTTCGCGGCGGTTACAACAACCAGGGAAGCGTTAACAAGGTATGTGAGAGATCTTCCACTATTACTGGCAGGGTTAGGTCATGGCATTGTTTTTCTCTATGCGGCACGTGCATTGCCCATAAACTCTACCTTTTCCTTCCCTTTCCATGGTTATACCTTATTTCCATTCCAACGCTACCACATCACAAACATTGTCATCAAGACCACCATCACTATGCTTGATGGTGGGGCAAGATTTTGCGCTCATCTCAAACAGAGTTGAAATTTGGCTTTCATCTGATTAAGTAGAAGACAACATAATGGGATCATCAGCTAACATGTTAAAGCGCGCAAAAACCGGACATGGCGCAAAGCAGGCAATTCCCGATGGTCCACCAGTGTCACCTACTCTGACACCTGCGCTGCCTGAGCCGATGCCACCGACGACTACTACGTCACCCAACCAAGATGAGCTTGCATTCTTTGACCGCGTCAAGAAATTTATCGGAAACAAGAACACGATGAATGAGTTCCTGAAGCTTTGCAATCTTTACTCGCAAGATTTGATCGACAAGCAATTGCTGATTTACCGCGCGGCATCATTCATCGGAGGAAACCAGGAACTGTATGCCTGGTTCAAGAAGTTCATGGGTGAAGATGAAGAGCAACAGAAGACCCGTCCAAAGACTGTCAACTCTCGTGTCTCGCTATCGAACTGTCGCAGCCTCGGTCCCAGCTATCGCCTGCTCCCTAGGCGTGAGCGCGAGCGTGTATGTAGCGGGCGCGACGAACTGTGCCGATCGGTCTTAAACGACGAGTGGGCGTCGCATCCGACATGGGCTTCCGAAGATTCTGGTTTCGTCGCCCATCGCAAGAACACGTTTGAAGAGGGCTTGCACCGAATCGAAGAGGAGCGCCATGACTACGACTTCAATATCGAGGCATGCAGCCGCACGATTCAACAGCTTGAACCAATCGCCAATCAGCTTCTTACGATGAAGCCGGAGGACAGGAATGGATTCACGCTACCGCCTGGACTTGGTGGACAGAGCGAAACAATCTATAAGCGGGTTATCATGAAGATCTACGGCCGCGACAGAGGAAAGGACGTGATTAAGGAGCTCTTCGCTATGCCCTGGAGCGTAGTTCCTGTACTTCTTCACAGGCTGAAGACTAAGCTTGAGGATTGGAAGGCCGCTCAGCGCGAGTGGGAGAAGGTCTGGCGCGATCAGACGCAGAAGATTTTCTGGAAATCCCTGGACCATCAGAGCATTACAGTCAAGCAGGCCGACAAGCGACAGTTCCAGCCCAAGTCACTCACAAACGAGATCCAAGTCCGGTACGAAGAACAGAAGCGACTTCAGCAGATTCAAGAGATATCACAGCCGGACTACCAATTTGCCTTCTCCTTCAGAGACGAAGAGGTACTCTTCGACGTAGCTCGATTGATGCTCACTTTCGCCGACAACAACAACAGTGCCGACTTTGCAAAGGTTGTGCCGTTTATCAAAGAGTTCGTTCCTCTATTCTTTGGCATAGATACCGCCAAATTCGAGCAACGGGTACAGACGTCAGGACGCGATACACCAAACGATTCTGGCGAGGACACACCTTCTCCCGACGACGATCTCTCTCAGCGCTCGCAGAAAGGAAAGAAAGGCGACCTCCGCCGCACCATTCTCGACCCTAACAACAAGCCACGCAAGGACAAGGAAGACAGCGTTGCGTCGGCGAGTCGGGACAGTACTCCAGACACATCCGGCATGGACGATGAGGCTGCTGGCGACAGCTCGAACTCCAACCCTCGTGCAGATCAACCAAAACGTGAATGGATAGAATATGTTACTACCCCCACGGCTTTTGGCGATAAGGAGTTCGAACACGAAGAACCCTACCAACGCGTAGAGTTCAACATGTACTCGAATGCTTCCATTTACTGCTTCTTCCGCATGTTCGTCATGCTCTACGAAAGGCTGTTGAAGCTCAAAGAGAGTGAAGAGGAGGTCCGAAAAGTCATCAATCGGGCCAAAGAGCCCAAAGCAGCGCAGAAGTTGAAGATGCTTGACAAGCAGCCTGAAGACTTCTTCAAGGACACATCATCATCAGCGAACTACTATCAACAGCTGCTCGACATGTTCACAGAACAGATATCTGGCGAAGTGGACATGAACTTCATCGAGGAGACCCTACGCAGGTATTATCTTCAGATTGGATGGCAGCTATACTCGTTCGACAGGCTGCTCAGCTCGCTTGTCCGGTTCGCGCTCGCTGTAGTGAGTCACGATAACAAGGATAAGAGCCTTGATATCTACAACCTCTTCAGGAAGGATCGCGTCAACGATACTACAACTCACAAGAACGAGATTAGCTATAGAAAGGCTGTCGAGAAGTTTGCCAAGGATGCTGACACCTACCGTATCACATATGTAAGTCAACGCCTCGCCCATATCAACGACTACATATTAACACGTCTCCAGAACCCCACCAAGATGGAAGCACACGTACGCCTCTTCAAGAAGGATGACCCAACCTTTGAGTTCAACACGCTCGACCGAGTGAAGCGCTGGCGAGCATACGTCGCCTCCTACATGGCTGTGGAACCCACTGAGGAAGTCGACCTGTCTCGCGTACACTACCCTTACCTTAAGAAGCGCCTGGCCAGAACCGAGGACCTCTCAGAGGAAGAACGATTTGATCACGTCAAGCACAGCGACAAGATCACTGTCTCCATCAGCCCCTCTGCTTACATCATGACCTTCATCAACAGCGAACCCTTCGGCACTGGTGGCGTTCAGTACTTTGTGCAGCCAGACGCCGTACGCGCGGGCCTGAGTGAGGCTGTACCGAAGCCGACTGAAGAGTACAAGAAGCTCAACGATGAACGGAGGGAGAGGGTCCAGGAAATTCTTGTCAGGAACAACAGCTGGATGAAGGATCTTAGCCGCGACGATGTAGATGCTAAGAAGGCCGCTTTCAAGAAGGATCTCGAGGAGCCTAGGAAGGTGGCTGATAATGAGGATGTGGACATGGATGGCGCAGACGGTTTCGATTAACTTCCTCGTCACTTGGTTTGCGAAGAGAAGGTTGGGTGGTGACGCCCATCGTTGTATCTTTGGCGTTGTGTGGACTTTGATGTCACAGTGCGACGAAGGGTTGGTGTCTACGATTTCTTGCGTTTTGATATCAACATGTTCGCGTTGCGCGTCCAGAGGAGTGCAGCAAACGGCGTGCCTTGCACAGCACGACATGGTTTTCTTCCGAGACGGCGCTGACGGCGTTTTCAAGGATGATAACCCGACTCGACTCTTCATCTATATCCACTTGTGTTTTTAGGATTGAATGTCATTTTCGTCTTCTCGTATCTTGCTGCGTCTTCTACATTACAATCTTCCCTTGGCAGCTCCATGTTCATGCAGTCACTTGACATTCTTCTCCAACCACTCCTCCCACTGCTCGGCTGTCCAAGAACTACTAATCTCGTTGTTCACAACACCGTCGAACACGACCGTGGGGGTTACATGCACACCGGTCAGTCGATTCGCCTTGACTTGCACCTTGACATCATCCGTGACCCCATTGCCCGAGTTCAAACTTCCGTCCTCACCGGGCTTATCACTAATCTCCAACAATCCGTAGACCTTGCCCTCATCGACACCCACGGACCCAGCAATCTTAGCAAGCCTCTTATACGTAGCATTCCTCGTTTCATTTACCAGACTGACATCGAAGAAGTCTTTTTGCTGGTCGAACAGCTTCTCGGAGAAATCCCAGAATTTGGACGAGTCAATCTTTTGGACGGCATAGCCGGCTTCGTGGACGAGTGTAGAGGAGGGGTGCCAAGGTTGGATTTGCTGCCGGAAGATAGTCACGACGCGGTCGGAGTACTTCTCTAAGAGCGTTTTACGGAGCGAAGTACCGTAGATTGTTTTGAACATCTTGGCGGAGAAGGGACAGACATAGTCAAGGTCTAGATGTAGATGTTAGTTTGCTTGGTGTGCTTTACAGGAATTGGGAAATGCGGATCATGTGCTTAGGGAAAGACAAGAGGGTCGAAGACGTACAGAGCTCGAGAGTATGAACGGCTTTTGGCTGGATGGCATTGGAAGCGAGCTTCTGGCCGGCGAACTTGGGTGCAAGGGCCATGGCTGTTGTTGCTGTGGCTCTAGGACAGGCGGGTTTGAGAGTTTCAATGTGTCTATTGCCTGAAGTTGGGACCGCAGAACTTATGTAGGTGCACAGACTACGAGTCAAAAGCAATGCTTATATTGTGAGTTAAAGATGGGGTGAGAGCACGCAATGGCGAGATGTATGCATGGTCTCGGTGCTTCGTGTATGACGAAAGCGGGGCCGGATCTGGCATGTGAAGACATGGGGTCCATGACACCCGTCTCGAGGGACGCCGGCCCGCTCATACAGTATTGTACCGATACAATTTCAGATTGTACCTGTGCGTTCTCATAACCAATTACCACAGCGTTTGTATGGTACAAAGTGTAGGATATGCGAGGGATGAACTATGGTCAAGGATAGCTCGCCCCTCCCCCACCGCCAACTCCGCTCACTCCCGAGCTTCAAGCTCCATGCAGCACCTCGTCATAAGCAGCCTATAGTGGACGCTTCAACCTAGGCATCCACTGTCTCTACTCACACATCTTGTTAGTAACCGTCTGCTTCCCAGCAATGTCCGATCCGAGCTCGACAGACGATGACCTCCTCGCCCGCCTCAACGCGCTCAAGAAGTCCTCTGTCAGCCTAGACACAAATTACGGCGCGTCAACAACGCCTACGAACCCCCCTAAACCTACTGATGACCTCGCTGCCCGCTTCGCACGTCTTGGCAGCGCGTCTCCCTCGGGCTCGCCACAGCCGTCACGTACAACGTCCACCAACAACGCAGGCGCACCAGTCGTAGCGCCAGGGGCACCGAGCTACCTGCAAGGAATAGCCCAGGGTATAGGAGACTCGAATGTAGAGTTTAATGAGGAAGACGAAAAGAGTCTGGAGGAGTTGCTTGGCGAGCTGAAGGGCGCCGTAGGTGACCGAAAAGAATGGGACGTGTCCAAAGAGGAGCAACAAGATGTCGGAAAGCTACTGAAAGACATGCGCAAGATACTACCAGAAGTAGTGAATAGCCGGGCACAAGATTCGCCGGGCGGAAATGGGAAACGCAACCAACCATCGAAGGAGGAACTTACAGACTGGGAGAGCATCGAAATCAATGTTGGAAGTGGAGAGGTTGGTAGGGCTCAGGAAGACATGGAAAACGAAGAAGAAGAAGGCAACGAAGACAAGAAAACGAGGACCGAGGACGATGAGGCGGACGATGTAATAGCGAGGGTTATGGCGGAACTAGAGATTAGCAACAAGTACGATCCTCCTTCTCCTCCGTCTGGAGATGACAGGTCGGACTCCGGAGGCCAAAAAAGCAAACCAGAAGAGAACACAACGGACGACGGCTTTACACTTCCTTCCGCCCCGAGCACCCTGCCCGAAGACGACTTCGCACGCAGTCAAGCCATCGAGGATGCTTTTACCGCACGCCTGGCCGCCCTAGCTGCCCCTTCTTCATCACAGGCGGATCCTCTTGGTCTCCCCTCTGCTCCATCATTTGCACCCAGGAACAAACCCCCCGTGTCTGCGAATATACAGAAGAAGATTGATGATGAGGTTGATACATGGTGTATCATCTGCCAGGACGACGCGACTCTGAAGTGCCTGGGTTGTGACGACGATTTATATTGCCAGAACTGTTGGATGGAAGGCCATCGAGGGGAGTCTGCTGGCTTCGAGGAGAAGCGACATAAAGCCGTGTTGTATTCGAAGAAGAAGAAACAACAAGCTGCTGCGTGAAAGATCAAAGATGAATCTGTAAAAAAGCTTGCATAAGAGACTGAACATCCGAAGGCAGGAGTCTCCAAGGCGCACAATATACGCCTGGCCTACAATGAGGGGAGCAACTGCCGCTAGGCTTAATCGGTTGCCTCCTCTGCCATGGAAAGGAAAGTGTATATCGGGGCTTATCCTGTAAGCCACCACAGTATAAAGGAGCACAAGAACCATCTCGTCCTCCTTGCATCGCGTCGCTGGATACAACAGGAGACTACCTTGTTGCCACATCAAACGCTCACCGTTAGGTTCGCCTGATGGGAATTTTGCGCCTTCTGTCTTGCTCTAAATTCTACAAGATGCCAGACTACTCCAAGATTTGTGTAGACGAAGCTGAGATGGACCAGGCTATCGTCCTTGTGCGAAATTTTGAAGGGTGTGGTTATGTCTCGCTCTCGATGCTCCTGCTTCATATGCGACATGTACACGTAGAGGCATGAAGGTCTCGTTTTGGCACAGCTGATCTAGACTGTGAAGATGGTCATGATGTATTGTCTCGTTGTTGGAGTATGGCACAAGTAGGATGGCTGTGGAAGGATCTCAAGAGCCACGTGGACTTCAAGATACAGTGATTTTCATCTAGCTTTGTGAGAAGACAAGTGGGAGTCGGTCATAATGGGCTTCTAGCATAAGAGGTAAGTACATACTGTATGTCCGTAGGCGACGCCAGAGTATACTCACGATTTGTGGAACCGCTCATACACCGCCTCGCACATACCCTGTGATGTGAAGTTAGAAGATCTAGAACGTGGTGATCTTCTCTCACCTAACCTTTCTTATTTGCTATCTCACCTTTACGGTCAAAAGCGCTGGTCACCGTTTATGTTCATGTCAAAATCAATCCACTGGCTGCATCTTTAAACACTACCATTATCGTCGCTGCAAGACGCTTACTACAGCTATACCTACGACTACTCTCCATATATCTCGAGACTACAACCTGAAGTCGGAATGGCGGAACACCCCAGGCGTATCTCCGAGATGTACTAAACTCCCCACGATTGCCCATTTTCTGGCTGACCACGTCTCCTAGTACTCCACGCAACTCAGATATATCACCGCTTCTACATCTCCCTGGAGAAATCAGGAATGAGATCTATCAATACGTTCTTAACGAAGGCGTCTACGACTTCATGGATGGTATTGTTTCGCCCACTTACGAATGTGACGAGCGATTTGCTCTCCTCCGAGTCTGCCGCGAGATTTACAACGAAACAAGGCTACTTCCATTCTCTCTTAACACATTCCACTTCGGCAGTTTCAAAGTCTTCCACAAGTTCATCATTAAATTTACTACGACAAAGCAACGTCAAGCCATTCGTGCACTAGACCTAGAAATCTGGACTCAATGCTGCATCGACCACATTGAAGACTTTGAAATCCGTCAGATGTACTCGTTATCCGACGTACTTCCGGGACTGCAATCTGTCGATGTACTTAGATACAGTGTGAACTGTTACCCTAAGGCCACGCGTGGTGAACGACAGAAAATTGACCAGTGGCTGCGATGCGGTCTGGACGAGCGCGTGGACATGAATATCTCATAGGAAGATAGATGATCGGGCCTTGTGTGGGAGGTTCATGACTGGTTGTGAGCAAAGTCGGACCAACGAGGAGTTAAATGGATGTGCTTGTTCATGGTTGCGCCATCGTGGGTTCTGCTACTCAACGGGGAGAAAAGACGGTCTATGTACAGTAGGTATCTATTTCTCATTATCTGTGTTCCAGCCGAGACTTTTCACATATCAAGAGTCATCTCTGCATCACAATGCAAAAGTTTTGTATAGACATCGCCGAAAATTTACATTGAGAGCAGGTGTTCTCACTGATATCGACCGCTACCTATGTATATGGTAAAGTCGAGTTCTGAAGCAAAGTCATATCCATGGTATGCGACATACACTTCCGTCCTCTATTTTACAGCATGTCGAACTACACCCTCAGCGACCCATTTGCCCTCAAACTTCTCCTCGAGCACCCTCAATTTGCTGAAGAAGACATCGTCATCAACATACGCGCCCTTGAGCCACCGCTCACCCTTTGAAGCATCGAAAGCCTTCCTAGCATGCAACACCCTCCTGTTATCGAAGATAACACATTCACCCTCATTCAACCTGTACTCGTACAGATTCTCTTCAGCACTGAGTAGTTTCTCGTATGCATGCGAAGCAGCAATGAATGAGCGAAGCGATGTAGAATTGCCGCTGCCGATACGTGCCTCGAATGGGGCCTGGAAAGGTGGAGACCAATTTATACGGCGAATGGCGAGATTGGTGGGATCACTGTAGTTGGGGTAGGAGAATGTCTCAATCACCGGTCGTGTGAAGTGGTAGTGGTACGTTGGGTGGTGGTAATGGTATGTCACGGGGAAGGTACATAGGGTTCTGAAGTGGCCTTCGGACTGTTGGCGCAGTTGGTGTGCTGCGGCGAAAGAGTCGGAGAAGAAGGATTCACCGCCTGGTGTGCGGGCTCGGAGGAAGTGCAGGAATTGCAGGTGAGGCGGGTTGGATGTATAGAGGAGATCCATGTGGAGACCGAGGTAATCGGGAGTGTAAGCTATGTTCTCGGCTTTGGGCTTTGAGCGAACGTCCCATGTACGGCCATAGAATGTGTCTTTGAGTGTACCGACACGGGAGGCAAGTGAGACTACGGATTCCTCGGATTCTGGCACGTTTTTAATGAAGAGAAGACCGTATCTGTTGAGGTGAGTGAGTGCTTCGAAGAGTGTTTCGTCTTGGGACATGTAGCTGTCATAGTCAATCCATTTGTTGTCTTTTACGATCCTTTTGTTGTCCCAGAACACTCTGTCATCGTGTCGTACTCCACCACGCAACTCGATTTCAGTGTTGAACGCACGCCGTAGCCAGTCGATAGAGTGCCGTGTGCGATGCTCCGGACCAAAGCCTTTGACATCTGTCTTCCACGAGAGCTCGATACATGTCCCCTTGTCCTCGTCAACGACTGTCTTGCAGCTGCCCTCGAGATGTTCAGGAATATCTGAGGTCTGGAAGCGCTTGTTCTTGCTGTCAGGGTCCATGCATTGTGTACATGTGCAGCTGTCACGGAGAAATACAGCGTCGAAGACCTTGGAATCTCCATCGATATTCACAGCGATCTTCTTTGCTGGGCCACCGTCGAGTTGACCGATGCTCGGGTCATTCTGAATGAGAGATTCTTGCTCTTTTGACAGTCTCGAGTCTTGTTCTTGCTGTAGCTGTTCCTGGCGTTTGGTTGGCCGGAAGGGACCATGAGTAGCGGGGCTCCAATCAGCATGCTCGGCCGGCTTAGGTGATCGCCAAAAGGAATTGAAGAAGAAGCGCCGTCTCTGAGCAGCGAATGTAGTCGTGCGAGAGGAAGCCGTAACCTGCAATCTCAGACTTCGTAGCGGTAACTTGGTGGTAACGGTCGAAGACATGGTCGGACGCAGCTGTTTTCAGTGACGAAGTTGGGCGGGGTGGCTTGCTTTTCAGAATCAGGGAGCTTGGTGGAAACAATCAACCCGTAAACCGAGGTCTCTACCCACCCTTTGCCCGGCACGTTTGCAATTAAAGGCGTCGTACCGATAATCGGCAGTTGGCATCTAATAACGCGCGCGAAAATAGCACGTGTATCGCTTGACGCGCTGGGCGCATGTCTGAGGGTGTCGCACAGCTGAAGCATGAGGTAGGAGCTTGTCTATCTTCACTGTTTCGCGACGTGGCAGGCAGGCAGGCGCAGGCTGACGTAGTTGATAGGGCTCCCAGCGACAGGTTGTCGTCGCAGGTGCGGTTGCCGGCCTGGTATCGCGGTATGTTGGCCCCCTCTTGTTCATGTATAGTGCTGACATAGCCACAGCTTCGTGATAGCTCCTCTCGACGTCATAAAGATCCGCCTGCAACTCCAGATCCACTCCCTCTCCGACCCTCTCAGCGTTCGACATGTCCAGGGACCCGTCTACAAAGGAACAATAGGCACCCTCAAGCAGATCCTCCATGAGGAGGGTGTCACAGGACTATGGAAGGGCAACATACCTGCGGAGTTGATGTACTTGACGTACGGCAGCGCCCAGTTCTCTGCCTATACGTACGTGTCGCACTGGCTGGAGACTATACCTGCACCATATACGCTTCCTAGTTCTGTCACAAACTTCCTCAGTGGTGCGAGTGCGGGTGCTGCTGCTACAACAGCCACCTACCCGCTCGATCTTCTGCGCACGCGCTTTGCTGCCCAAGGAAAAGATCGCGTCTATACCTCCATCATAGCGTCGGTGAAGCACATCGCACAGCATGAAGGACCTAGGGGTTTCTTTCGCGGCCTCGGCGCAGGCGTGAGCCAGATTGTGCCCTACATGGGCCTCTTCTTCGCCAGCTACGAGAGCTTGAAGCCCGTTACCGCCTCCTCTCCCATACCCTTACCACTCGGAAGCTCGGATGCCGTCGCCGGTGTTATCGCGAGCGTTCTTTCCAAAACCGCCGTCTACCCGCTCGACACTACACGCAAGCGACTACAAGTTCAAGGGCCCATGCGCGACCGATACGTTCATCGGAACATACCAACTTATAGCGGTGTCATCAGCACTATAGCGCATATATGGAAGCACGAAGGTAGACGAGGCATGTACCGCGGCTTGACGGTCAGTCTACTGAAGGCTGCGCCAGCCAGCGCCGTTACTATGTGGACATACGAGCGGGCCATGGGGCTCATGTTGGCTTTTGATGAACAGCACAAAGATGATTGAATAGCCTTTTGGCAACTTTAGCATGTATAGACCGGCGTCAAGATACCAAATTCGGCTTCATTGTAGACTGCATTTCCGAATCAAAATTACATTACAACTCGTTCCTTGTAAAAGCACTATGATAGGTTCCCAAACTCA
>Ga0265797_10001993_pt1 | contig 35262 bp, 35 predicted proteins | sample P2T30metagenome_FD_192433 | JGI IMG/M metagenome (GOLD analysis project Ga0265797, IMG submission 192433) | Plant litter microbial communities from East Loma Ridge, Irvine, California - P2 T30 | ecosystem: Environmental > Terrestrial > Plant litter > Unclassified | place: USA: California...
TTGGCGGCGTGGGGGTACGTTACTTTGGTGGCGAAGGAGTTTGTTCTCGCAGCGGAGGTATGGTTTCTTTCTGCGGTGTCGGCTCGATAGTTACATCTGACTGCTCTATCGATGGCAGTACCGTCTCCAGAAGTATGTTTTCATCTTCCAAGTTGTCGCCAAAGAGATCGTCATCGTCAATTTTCGTCTTCTCGACGACAGTGACTTTTTCCACCTGTGTCGTCGTAATAACATCAAGCTCACTCTCGACCGCGATCTCTGTGGAACTGACGAACGTCGATTCCTCCACCTGCACGATCTGGGGTACTGCGAGTGGCTCGGCTTCGCTGACGGCGTGAGGTAGCAACGTTTCACCGTGGTCTTCCTCAGCGTCTTCCAACTGCTGTCCCAGTCAAAAACTAGCCGCCACCAGAAACTCTGCCGCAGCCAGAGGTACGTGTCTTCATCTATAGCCTTGGAACTTTCTGTAGTCACCTAGAAGAATAAATGTGGGTGTAATGAATCTTCGCTGCAATATTGCCATTCCAGAGACCTGCGAAGAGGGTTAGCCCGCTGTCTACATATGTCCCATCATACGACCAATATGCAAAAAAAAAAACTCACAGTTCGAAGAATTCTACGTTGTTCCATGTGACAGCGATATCGTGCAGTCGATTCAGCATCCCGACGTGTGTCATCTTCTCATCCATCCCATTAATGGCCGCCCCCAATGGGGAGGGGTCTTTGGTGTGTTTATCCTCATGAACGTCATCGTGACCCAGAGGACAGATCGTCTCATATTGGAGTCCGTCCACCCATTCAGAGTCAAATCTCGTACGGCTGAAGTGATCAACTCCAAACGCGTTCCGAGAGTTCCCAATATTCCCTGATTCGTATTCAAGTTTGATCGTGGTCGCACTATCAGGAAGCCACCATTTAGATGATCTCTCAAGCACCAGCCTGTACTCCCGTCTGTATGCCTCCAAGCGCTGTCGACAAGCCGCAACGTTTGCCACATATTCTAACTCCGCGTCTTTGAGGTCGTCCGCCAGTTCATCTTTTGGGATATATGCCTGAATCCACACGCCAAGATCGATGCCAATGCGCTTAATGGCTGGTCTTCGCTCCTTCAATTCTTCAATTAGCAGGTCGATGAAGTAGAGAATCATTCGAATCTCGATCGTAGCGACAGTCTTCGGAGCGTATGTCGAGATTGAATAGGATAGCAAACACACCGCATCGTGCGGTTGCCATAGAACCTCGAGGACCCCCTTATTTGTCATACAGGTTCCGCGTATGGATAACGTCTCGAGGCGGGTACATCGTGGTAATACGTTTGGCCACAGGAAGGGCACTACGTTATCGCGGCGAACATCTGGGAGGCTGAGCCATTCGAGCCGCTCAAGCATTTCAAGGACCTCCGATTCTGATTCAAGTCTGTCCGAGTCGAAGATGATTGTCCATGAAGCGTATATGTGAGCAGTGTACTCGTCGTCAAAGTTACTAGGACGATGTCTAGGTGCAGGTTTTCTGAATGAGCAATCGCTCAAGTCGAGACCAGTAAGTCCTTGAAGATGTGTAGCGAGCCTAATTATTGTTGTCAGTGAGTTGTCTTCGGGGTATAGAAACAGGGTTCACTCACCACCGTAAGTCGTCCTAGTTCATAAAATACCCGATAGCAATTCGCTTCACCCAGACATCGACCGTTCCACTCCATTCCTCCTTCTCCTCGACCCTTTGCTTAAACATTTCCCATCTTTCCGCTGACGTGGGATTTCCCACCCAGGGCCCCGACACTGGTTTGAACCCCTTTCGGTGTTCCCACATGCGCTGTCTCTTGAGTTTCTTGGCCGTATCATGGTGCCTTGGAAGCGCGTGCCAGTCCCAATACGTGAGGGGCTCCCAGAACAGGGCTTCGAGGGCAGCAGAGGCGCCATTGGTATTACCTAGGGCAATGCGGAGTGCAGCGCTGGCTTCTCGGCCGGCGTAGTGGCATATTGTGAAGGTGATTTCGTCCGGAATAGGCCATGCGCCTGTTTGACGGGGCATCGGAGGTGGCGGCATGATTGAGCTTCGTTTCGTATGGTGTCAATGTAGATTGATGTCACGTCTCTGTCAAGACACTTGTCAATTAGTGAGAAGGAGAATCTCAAACATCCGACATGTGGACATGTGGGCCTAAAGTTGCGCCTTTGTTCGATCGTGGTGTGGCTGCTCACTTCTGTTTGCGGAAGTGAGCCCTCAATGCCGAAAACGAGACGATCGAAACCATCAAGACGCCAAAAACGATGTTGCGAGCGCATGTTCTGTCCTATAAGTTGATGTTCGATTAGTGAGTCGCTTGTGACCTAAAACTCTAGATGATTGCAGGTAATAATAAAGGTGCGATGTCGAGGTACATTCCTCGGTAGCGCCGGACGCCACGACCCAGGAACCTCGACCTTGAGTGTTGTCAGTCAGCTGCGCGCACACTACAGTATAAAAATATTGGCGTTGAATATGATGCTTCATTAGTATGTAGTCTAGACGTGCAGAATTGGCTAGAAGTTGAGTAGGTCGTCGCCTCGTTCCCACCATATGCGCCGTTTCCGCCGATGCCAGCTGCGGCTCGTTCTCGACGATGCTGATTGTCTCCGTACGCGGATGACGTCTGCGGGCGGTACGTCGGGCACTTGGGGTGCGGCCGGCGCCGGTGAGTCGCCTCCCTTGCGACCCAACTTCAGTGACAGCAGAATAAAGACGGCTGCAATCAGTATCGCAAGCAACAACATGATCTTTCTCTTGATGCTGCGCTTCTGGTAGCCGGAAGCCACCTTGAGCTCCTTGTCTGCCTCTTTGACGTCTCGTGTGACGCGCTCGACGTTGTAGTCGATGCGGTCGAGCATAGTGCCCTGGTCGATGACCATGGTCTGCAGCTCCTGAAAGATGTTTGCCAGCTCGATAATGCCCTGTGCGATCTGCTCGATTTCGTTCTCGCGCTGGGCGATGAGTGCTTCATTGGGGTCGTGGCGCATGCGCTGTTGTTTGGTCTGGAGGAGCGTGGATTGAGAGAAGGAGCGGTCGGCGTCTGACTCCTGCATGGCCGGGTCGTTGTACGGGTTCTGGACGGGCGTGGCAGAGCGGAAGGGCGAGGTGAAGCCACCGAGGTCACGGAGCTCTGATACACACGTCAGCTTCAGGCTTCATGTATGCAATACACACGTGACTCACTCTTCAGGTAGGCCGACTGCTTCTTGCGGAACATGGCGCTCACTTCGCCGACCCGCGAGGCCAGCGAGATCTTCAGGTTCTGAGCCATGACCTCCTCGCCCTGGTTGATGTTGCCTTGCTGCTTGGCGTCGCGCACCATGGTCTCTATACGCTTGATGGCCTGCTGGCAGCGCTGGAAGCCCCGCGTGATGTCCTGGGTGAGCTGCTCGATGTCGCGCTCCTCGCGCTTCTTCACGTCCTCGTCGTCGAAGCCCGGCAGCACGTGCTTCTGGTGCAGCTGGTCGAGCTTGCGCGTCTGCTTGGCGACCTGGGCAAGGTGCTCGGTGATCTCGTCCTGCACGTCCAGCCAGCGCGGCGGCAGCAGGTCCATCTCGATGACAGCGTCGCCGTCGTCCTCGTATGCGCCGCCCGACATGAGCCCCTGGCGCTCCTCGGACATGCGCCGCGTGTCGCCGAAGCCATTGGAGCCGGGCCCGCCATAGCGCGTCTTCTTCTGCGGGTGGTGCGAGTAGGACTGGCGGTAGGAGATGAAGCTGTGCAGCTACGTCAGCGCGGATTATACACACCGAGGCCAGGGTGTCGAGAGTTGCGCATACAGATTCGTGCGGTCCCGCCACATGTTGACGGGGGAGGCGTAGTGGGCCTATATCATGGTAGAGCCGTGGCGTGGTGTGTCGGAAAGGCCGTCTACAGTCTGGCGTGTGAGTGTGAATGCTCGAAGTTTTGATATCATCGTCTTCGCAGCGGCCTGGACGCAGCTGAAGCCGCTCCGTGGATCTGCGCCTTCCCTCTCTCGGCGGTAGTAAGCCCCTTCCCGCTAGCAGCTTGTCAGACTGCTCCACTTCCACCACCAAGTCTCCAGCCGCAACACTCCCACTTGGTCTCTCCACACCCGACCCTCATAACACGCCCGCCGACACGTTACATTGTTGACCAGCCCCAAGCACGCCTTCCTCCTTCATACCAACCTCACACCCACCGCACACCAACCATGGTTCGTCGACCCCGCAATGCACACGCGCTTCCCTACCCCGCCCTGCAAAACATCACAACAGCCTCACCACCCGTTACGTTGATGCGCACTGCTGACGTCCCCCCTAGGCTGATTCTCTCACCGAGGAGCAAGTCTCCGAGTTCAAGGAGGCCTTCTCTCTGTTTGTAAGTGCACCCGCTTCTGATAGTCGTGTTGTTGCCTGGCGCCTGGTCGACAACCCTAGATCATAACAGTGCGCTGACAGAGCGACAGGACAAGGATGGCGATGGTTAGTACTCCCTCTCAGAGCTCGGTGCCGCGATATCGATGCCAGGAGCCCATTCCCTCGTCGCATGCGAATAACAGCCCATGGCGTTACGTGGTTGGGCGTTGCTCGGGCTTCGGACAGCCGCGTCACGAGCATTCCAAAACGATCAGTCGCTGATGAAGCTGCCCTACAGGTCAAATCACCACCAAGGAGCTAGGCACCGTCATGCGCTCGCTCGGCCAGAACCCCAGCGAGTCTGAGCTCCAGGACATGATCAACGAGGTCGACGCCGACAACAACGGCACCATTGACTTCCCAGGTGACTACTCACCACCGTTACCATATTTTGACTCTCAGCTGACATCAGTAGAATTCCTCACCATGATGGCCCGCAAGATGAAGGACACCGACTCCGAGGAGGAGATCCGAGAAGCATTCAAGGTCTTCGACCGCGACAACAACGGCTTCATCTCCGCCGCCGAGCTGCGCCACGTCATGACCTCCATCGGCGAGAAGTTGACCGACGACGAGGTCGACGAGATGATCCGGGAGGCCGATCAGGACGGCGACGGTCGCATTGACTGTACGTCGTACATACACACCTCTCAGTGCGAGTGCTAATACAACCACAGACAACGAGTTCGTCCAGCTGATGATGCAGAAGTAAGGGTTGGGTTTCAGTTCTTGGATGATATACACATGATCACGGCAACACGGCTGCGGTTTGGCTGCAACGGGCGACGAAGCGGGATTGACTTCTTGGGGCTCCTTGAGGTGCACTTTGGTCTCTGTGGTTGCTTTCTTCTTGCTGGCCTCTTCGGAGGACGGCTATATATCCTCAATTGATCCTGTGTCTGAACTCTTGACGTTTAGTGATGTTTGAGTAGATCTACCCGGAAATGAGGTAATCCCACTACATACTTCAGGATATTTCATAGTGTGCAGCCACATCGATCTACAGGGTCTATGGCTGTGCACATTAGCTTTGCTCTATGTAGCAATAGAGTTCCGAGCCGCACGTGCTTGCACTGCCATTAGTCATGCATGTCTTTTGATACTGATACATGGAAAATACCGAAGTCCTGTAGTCATACATAGGCCTTTCTAAGGCCAGTATCTCAATAGCCGTGTAGTTAATGAGGAAACTCCATCCACCGTCCATCCCATAACCCCATGCTAGCACTTCATACAGTATGCATCACCACAGCCATCCACGCCGCACATCCCGCCGTGCATCACGCGCAGTCCTCCTCCCCACTCCACTCCGCACGACGCCAACCCGCCGCAGCCATCCCCTCTACTGACCCACCGCCTCCCCCATCTCCGCATCCCCATTCCTCGCAACCCCCTCATTATCCGCCGCGGGATCATAATACGCGCGCGAAGGCTGCAGCGCCGGAAGCGAGTGCAGCGGCGGCAATGTCGGAGGCGCAGCAACAGCGCCATTCACGCCCTGCGGACTAAAATAACTCCCCGCTCCAGGCGCACGATGACCCGGATCCGGGGAGCTCTGCGCACTACTCATCATGACGCCCCTGCCGCCCCTATCCTCCCCGCCCTCGTTCTTCCCGCTGCGTTTACTCCGCAGCGGCTTATCTGTCGGCGTGGGCGGCGGGGAGCTACTCCTGTCGCTGTCGTCGATGTTGTATTCCATGTGTTTGTTGAGTTGTTCGAGCAGGAAAGCGCGTTCTAGGCGCATTTTCTGGACGCTGCGGTTTTGGCGCAGGATGCGTTGGCGGGTGGCGTCGTTGGAGTCTTCGATGTCGGTTATGCGCCGGCGGAGGTCGATGCATTTGCGGTAGTAGGCGGTTTCGACGGAGGGGGGGAGGTCTTTTTGGGAGTGGGCGCGGGATGCTGGGGGGAGTTAGAGGGGGAAAGGGAAGGGGAGGTGGTGTGCTGTGTTATGTGGGTGGCTGCGTACGTTGTTGAGGCATCTTGCCTGTCCTTGATGTGGATGTGTGTTGTCGCGGACTTGTTTTGTGTAGAAACCAAGCTTGGGGGAGGCAATAGTGTTGGCGTGAGAATGTGTGGTGGAGATTGTGGGCGACGATGTGGTGTTGAGGTTGAAGATCGCCAGTCGCGGTCTTGAAGCTCTCACGCGCTTGTGGGGCCGGGGATGTTCCGACCCGAGCAGCCTCAATTACCAGCGAGCTTCAACCACCTGCACACAACAATAGAATCTACCCGTTTGTTTCATGATTTTGCGATCGTGGGGTAAAGGTATGGACCGTTGATTCATGGCAATTCAGCATGACGACACGAGCTCATCCCAATCACTAAGTTGAAGACATCATTGCAATTGCAGTCTCTCGAAGTCGACTCCAGGAACACTTTTGCTCCCGACTCTCGTCGTAGAACTCTACACAGCACCACATCCCCTCTCCTCAAACAACGCCAGCACCCACTCTCCAAACCCAAACGCCCCCTCCTCCTCCAACACATCCGTCTCCACCACTTCCTTCTCTTCCCGCTCTCGCAACGGTGCCATTCGATCTTCCCAACCCATCGTCCAATTAACAATCCACTTCGCGCACAACGTCCGCCACCCAATGCCCACACTCCCATCCCTTCCCCTAACAATCCCCATACCGCCCTGCTCCGCCCTGCTCCACAACATATCATACGCATAACTCCCACCCCCAGCAGCAAAGCTGCCAAAAACCTTCGCAGGCCTATCGAGCGCCGCATGTCGATTCTCCGCTTCCAGGTTCCATCGTTGTAATAGAATAATTGGTCCGCGTCGATTCCACCTCTCGTCCTTGCGGAATATAGCTTCCATAGCTACTTTGCATCCAAGGGGGATTGAACGTCGGGCGCTAGGTCCAGGACGTTGGGCTTGAAGTATGCGACGTCATTGGTGCAGTGTGAGTAGGTGAGGTGTGTGCGGTTGTCTAGGAGTGTTAGCTCTTTGGAAATGTAGTGCTTGGGTAGGAGGAAGGCGCACTGGAGATGGAAGGTGCGGGAGACGTGGCGGCAGGATGTGAAGAGGGAGGCGGGGGGGAGGTGGGAGAGGATTTGGGCCCAGAGCTCGGCGGGGAGGTGGTGGGGAGGACATGGGTTTGGTGGGTGGAAGGTCCGTTGTTGGTTTGCGATGTGCTTCTTGGGGAAAAAATCTGGGTATAGTATGGTCGAGTGCGATACGTTGTGGGAGGTAGGAGAAGGGGATGTTGGCGTTGTGTATATTGTCGGAAGAGGCACTAAAATGGTCGACCACAGTGAGTTCGATTCACGTGCAAGGCAGCCTATCTCAATACCACGCCAGTGGTTAAAGATTACTAAACGCAATCTACTCATACCTCTCCTCCGCGACCCAATCGTCGAGCAGAGCGAGGTGCCACGCGATAGTCGCACCGGTAGTGCGGGTCAGAAAATCGGCTTTTGACTTGAACGTGTGCGAGACGAGGCAGCGTGAGGTCCATAGCTGCACGATGGCGATGTGGGATAGGATGAGGCATCTTAGCTCGGTGGTCAGGTCGAAGGAGGTCTCTTTTGAGGCGGCTTCCTACGCTGAGAGTCTAGGAAAGGTGATGGGTGTTAGAGTACTTATTTTGAAGAAGCGCAGTGCGCGAAAGAATTGGACAGGGTGAGGTTGATGGCATTGTATATCTTCTGGTAGAAGCGACGGTTGTAACGAAGGAAGTTACCCTAAGGCTGCGAGGGAAAATTCGAGACCAATTTTGATGCCTAGCATCCTGCGCCTGATCACGAACCACAACTACAATGTGCGAAGACAAAAGCCTCTGAGTAGACTGGCTGTAATCTTTTTTAAGGCTTCGACGCCTTTCTGCAGCGCTTTCGAATGGAAAAACGTTTGCAGCCTCCCGTAGCACACAAGCGACGGGGCGAAGGTGCGTATGGAGGAACTAGCGATTTGGTAGCTACATTCATGTTGAGCTGATACGACTTTGGAGATTTCCATACAGCATCCCATTCCTCCGAGGCCCTTTTCTCTCCTTCCGTAAGCTCGAACGCGCAGCAAGTTACGTCGTTCGAAGACGCGGTCGCCTGTCGCCGTGGAGTCTTACCGTACCATAGGTAAGTGTGGCCGCTGATGTAGAAACAAGCATCGCCTCTGGCTTCAACCTACAAAGGTTAGTGTTCAAAGTGCCGCGAGTGCCATGTTAGTGCGACAGTGTGGAGGAGGGCATCAATCTCCTCCAATAATGAGTGCGGGTTGTGTACACTGCGAACAATTCCTTCGTCAGAGGCGGCGTAAGCGAGTCTCGCAGAAGACTGCCAATTCGGGTTGCCACACACGTGCAGTAGGATCGTGGTAACGTCTGTTAATTCACGCAGCAGATATAATAAGCCTTAAAGGCCCTCATACATTTGTGTGCACTTCATGGGTCTTTCTGACCGTCGTTCGCTGGTTCCTGCACCACATCGCACCGTCGTCATTTCTCGCTCACTAGCCTTTCATTCAATCAAAGCCGTTTCATCAACTGCGCCTATTTTCGGGACTTTTCTTTCTGTTTTTGTCTTCTCCCCTCTCAATTTCGCCACTCTCACATCGGTTGTACAGTTTGCTAAGCCGTTGTCGCACAATTCCTCGGTTGAGAGCTTCGTCCATTTGGGCGATGCAGTTTCGTCACGACGCAGGCACTAGCAACAGACATGGTTAATAGGATCTGGCTACTTTCCTCGTGCTCAGCATGAAGTGCGCTGCAGCCGTCGATATTAGCAGACAAATCATCGATGATGACCCAACCGAGGCTCATCTCCAAAAGACACATCTTGCCCTCAAGGATGTGATTCAATCTGGATCGGGACTTTGCAGGTAGGCATCCATCACACAAGATGCGGGACGAAACTTGGAGCCAAACGACCCAATAGCGCAGCAGACATCAGCCGTTGCATACGAGGCGTTGCTTGGCTCTTTCACGTTCTAGCGGCAGCGCCCGCATCCTCTCCTCATTTCGAGTCTGGGTTGCGACAACGAAAGCAACAACGACTTTCCATTTCACATGTGCCACTAAAGCATACCACAGAGGACAAGACATATCTTTTACGAGCCAGAGACTGCGCGGAGCCTAGACCCAGCCACTACTTTGCGTAATTGGCGAAGATGCCGAAGAGGTGAGAGCTCAATCTTTTTGTGTGCCGCAAGGACCATTCACATGTTACGCGTGTGATGAAATAGCTCATTTATTCTAGGTCTACCGGCTGTTTTGAGTGCAGAAAGGTACGCGAGCTGGGCAAGCCACCTTTCACATCGCCAGACGCTAAGAGATACGCCTCCAGAGAAAAGTTCGTTGTGACGAAGCAAAACCAGAATGCAACATCTGCGTTCGACGCGGCACAAAGTGTCCCGGATACAGGCCGACACAGTCTTTTATACTGCATAAATTCGATGAGCAGACCGACAGGCCGAACCTGATCAAGGAAGATGAGACGCGATACAGATATGCGAACCAAAGCCCAACGACGACAACCACGTCGAAAAGTCCCCGTGATAGTGTGGTTGCTAAGCGCCCAGAACCAGGAACGGAGGCACATGGTACCCAGCTACCAAAACGGGTGAGCCCGATCGCTGCGGACCGCATTCAGCATCTAGGTACTTTCGTCGCATTGTATCTCCCGCGAGCTGATGGTCCGGCTTTACCTCCACCGTCAGCTTTGATGCTCGCATTGCCGAGTATGCCTGCGAACAGCGAGGTACTGCTAGCAGCAGTAGATGCTCTGTCAGCGGCGCAGCTCGCGGTGGACAATCGAAATAATCCATTGATCAATCGATCTCGTTCTTTGTATGGCACAGCTTTGGGTCAGATGCTGAAAGCCATACAAGATCCAAACACGGTGCTGAAGGATGAGACCCTGTTGTCGACGTACTTGCTTACTTTGTACGAGGTATGAGAATACATGCTGTGAGTCTGTGCCACCAACTGACATCGACTAGGTGTTTGTGGGCGTGAATCAAGGTCATGGTTTCTTCTATCACGTCCAAGGCCTGCTCCATCTCCTCAGACAGCGCGGCCCTGCTTCGTTTCAAAGTCGACTGAGCATGCAGATCTACCATGCTGTTCGATATAACTCGGTAAGCTACATCAACAGATGTTGAGAGTCTATCTGACTTCTCATAGCTGAGCATTGGGTATCATATGCGCAAAGCGTCGATGCTAGACACACCTGAGTGGCTGACAGTCACGGTTAGAGCGGCCAAAGTCGATCCTTATGTGGCTCTCAACGACATCTGCATCGGTATACCACGCCTTCTAGAGCGCACCGACAAGCTTGCTGCTGCTGGTAGCTCATCAAACGATGTCACTGCGCTCATAGAAGACTCAGAGCATCTCGCCGACCGTGCATTTGACTGGCTGTCCAATTTCGAAAAGAACGGACCGCACTACGACGAAATATCGCTCGACGTATTCACCGGCTTCCTTGACATCTGCGCGAACCGTGTGTTTGATCCTGCCTTCGACTTCCATTACTTCGGCGCCGGCATCTGCTACATGATCTACTGGATGAGCATGTTGATCATGCAAGGCAACACGTTTAAACTGCTCCGTCAGCACCGCAAGCTCGAGTTGAAGCAGCTCATGATGTGGAACCGCCAACTCGGTGGCTACGCCGACTCAATATGTCGCAGCATTCCGTACAACTGTCGGCCCGTTACTGGTTATACGGCCAAATTCGGTTGTTTGACGCCGCTTATGGTGGCGCGCAAGTACTATGAGATGAAGGGACCGTCGAAAGAGGTGGAAGCGAAATGGTGTGAGGAAGTGTATAGGAATGCGAGGGTCCCGGGGCTGTATTCTACGCCGATACCGCTGGATCCGATGAAGGATGTGAAGAAGACTGTGGAAGGCAACAGCAGAATTCTATGACGAAATCGACTTGGGAACTGAAGAAGCAAGACTCCCTCGTGTTTTGTGTTTCTTATCATTCAACGCCAGCTAATTTGCTGGAGATCGCACTGACAGGTTCAAAGCTTCAAGTGTCCGATAGCTCGTGCTACCATTTCGTCAATTGTGTTACCCCAAAATCGCCTCAGTACTGAAAATTCCGCATTGCAGGAAGTCTTCAACGTCGCGTATCATTCGCCGATCGGCCCCTGTGACCACTTGTACGACCATCCTCGGACCATTCGACATTCGCCTGCAGCACAGAGATATGTCAAGCACTTACTCCTGATATCTACATAACGTATTTACAGTCATGATCCACTCGCGTCATGTTTGCCTCATACATGGGTATAAAATCAGCCCCATGGACGGTACTGGTGCTGCTTTACAACAAGCGGCAAACAATCAACCCCACAACAAATAACAAACTTCGATCCGCTACAAAAACCTTCACGCTACAGTCGAAACCTCATAATCTCATACGAGCTATCATGTCAATCAGATATTGGTCCGTTAGCTATTGGCAAAAGGAAGCCGATAGTAGCTTCGGAACGCAAGCGAGGGAATTGTCGACCAAATCATTCGCATCAAGGGCATGCACCACCTGGACGAGCGCAATCGAATGCGTTGGGAAGCTTACAAAAATCCTGATGGAGAGTCAACGGCGGATAGTATCGACGTGATCGAGAAGCTGATCAAGGACAAGGCGGGGGCGGAGGTGGAGGAGACTGCTGATGGATGTTGGACATCTCCTGGCTGTAAGCGAATAGTGTTGCTATTAGTGATGATATGCTGACGAGCTATAGTGAGGCAAGCAATCTTGGATTGGAAGGAAGCGAAGGGGCTGAACTAGCCAAGAAGCGTGCGGTATGGTTGTTGCGCTGTCTAACCGATGGATTAAAAAGCGAGAAGAAATTCATGCCCTTGTTGCCTCATTTTCAGCGTTCCAATGGCATCTTCAACGACGTTGAGAGATCAATTGCGAGCTAATTTCTAAGCATATGCACACAGAACGATTCATAGTTCTTACATGCATTTATCGCCTTTCTCCAGCCGTGTGACAGTACCCTTGAATCCAAATGCCGCATGTCGTAGCTTATTTGACTGGTTCCCTTCACTATCAACGGCCAGCAAACCAAATTGTAGCTTCTGGCTTGCAATATGCTTGTCGATAGGGTCAGAGCCTAGGCAATGGCCTCGCGCCCAATCGTCAAGATCTTGGTTCCGCGTCGTCCGAACGAGTGCTGAGAAAGTGTTCGTGTGTCCGACACCATTGGACCAAAGAGCGTGAAGTCCTGCGACCAGGATAATAATGGTCGCAAAAATAGCTACAGCGTAGGACAAAAGTAATGAGCGTGCGTTGTAGGCGTGAACTAGCTTCATCGTAGTGACGGTCAGATCGGCAGGTATCGTCGTACCTTTGGCAGCTCTGAGGTCTTTGAAATAGCTGGTGACTGTCAGTGGCAATCGACTTGTCCGACAGCATTTAAACTCACATTGACGGCACTGCGCTGAAGAAACTCAGAGTAGCGTTCTCGCTGAGCAGTTCAACGGCAGCCTCTAAGGATTGGGCAGGACAATCAACCGCCGTGATACCCGTGAGATCTACCGTTGGATTCATCTCGGGGCATCCGACCAAAGTAGTCTGTAAGATGTTCGTCGACATCGTAACGTCTCCGGTCGCGCCTCCCATATACACATAACCCGTGAGTAGACTTGTGATTGCTCTGTACCATCCTCGATAGCCACACCAATCGTAGAAACACATATTTGTGTCTACTTCAGGACCTGGACCAAAGCGGTTATCGAATCGCACATCGGTGACAGCGATGTTTTGCTCGCCATTGGCGAAAGAGAAATTTGCTGTGTATGTGACATTCCATGTTTCACAACTGAAGTTGCGTGTTGGCGTGTAGAACCATAGATCGTATCTGGACTCAGGTGGAATGGAACTGAGCGGGAGACTTGGACTTGGAGTCGTGGCGTTGAAAGGGGTGGCGCCAAAGCCAGCTTTGGGTGGCTTTATGATCAGCGCCTCAGAGACAAGAGTTTGGTTCTTGACGTCACCACAGCGGAATCGTGGCCCCTGAAAGGTAAGTGTATATGTATAGTTCGGGTATAGAGGCACCATCGGGAGAATGGCCCCGGTGTATGCTGAGCTGGTAATTATGCTATACTGAGCCGGGCTAGCATCAGTGAACATGGCGAAGGCGGCCGCATGGAACTCATATGACACCTGTGTCCAGTTCACAAAAGCGACTGGGGAAGTGATATGCTGCGGGAAAGCGGAGAATGAAGCTGTAAGACTTGCTGGTGGCATTATTGCAGCAAGTGGTAAGCACCTGATATAGTCAGCTGGTGCAGTGCCAAATGGTCTATGAGTATCTTCTCGTACCAGATCGCTAATGCAATAAGAGCAGACGACCAGGCCTTTCTCACGACTTCCAAGTTGAAGAAGCAGGTAGGATTGGCAAGTAACCCCATGATATCGTCGATACTTTGGACTGAGACCGGGCGGGTACGCAAAACTCTCCAATAATGCTGATGATATGATATCGCTGCGCTAGCGATGAGAAATGCCTTGGTGAGGAAAGCAAGGCCAGTCCCTATTCTTACGGCCCATTCCTGGCTGGTTCCTGTGACTGGCTCACCGTTCAGGGAGTTGTAGTAAAGGTGATGTGCCAATGCAAAAGCGATACCCACAAGCATGAACATCAACATTCCTAGGGGTACTCGATATGAGATACGCCAGCGATCAGCTTTGGAAGTGGCTTCAGAGGGATCCAGAGGTATCTGTTCGGTAGAACAGGTTGTCGGCGCTTTCGTGTTGTCCATGGTGGTTATTGAAACTTGGGTGGTGTTGGCTGATAGTAGTTCAAAGATGCGTTGAGGTATTGCGAGGACTTCAAAAGCGGGGAAGCCGAAGCCTGCGAACGTGGGAAGGCTATAAGGGACCGGAAAATCAATTAGGCATCAAATGGTCACACAGCGTGTGTGGCGCGATTCATTAGTAGTCAAACCTTCAGCCTCGTGATACGAGCACGAAAGCTTGGTAGCCTCACACCAAAGGCACGATATAATGAAAGAAAAAACGCGTGTAGAATTTGTCGTTATGCTTTTTGCTTCGGTATGGATGAAGTCCCGATCCAAAAAAAAGAGGAAATTCGAAAAGCTGTTAATCGTTGGAGATCGCGGTATGTTAGTGACAGTGTTTGGAATCTCACTGGGGCTGAAAGGCATCAGCCACGCTCGTGCTCACCTCCTGATGTCATGCATACAGCTCTCCAATTATGTGTTTTGTCCCTACACCCCCAAACATACAGCTTAAAACGTACGGTGGGTGATATTTGATGTCGAGGCGCTCCAGCCACAGCTAAAATTACCGCAGTAGCTCCGCATATCGGATCTTCACCCACCCTGCGTGGTACATTCACAACGCTGGTGCTAGCTCTCGTAAGTGCAGGCATTTGAGTCCGCTCTGATTTGTGTTTGAATTGCGCCCCTTCCACATACACGGGCTCATCTTCACTAGCGATGTAGCGCAAGCAATTCAATGCCCTCGCCATCTATGTCACTATCCTCATCCTCATACGCTCTTGACTGGATGTTGCGTTCCTCTAGTCAATTTCCTTTGTACCCATCAATGAGCACGACTGGGCCCTTGTACTGTTTCCTGCCCCTAAAAACGTAATCCACCAGTGCTAGGATAGCGGTGCCCACGAACATGACCACAGCCCAATTGAAGGATGAAAGCTCAACCGGCGTGCCTTCGGGCCAGAAGCACCAGAAGAAGGCATGGGACGAGTACAGAACACCGGCGATGTTCACCGGCACGCCCCAGCGACCGAGCGACCATTGACAGTTCGGAAGAAGCTCGGGATGCTTGATGCGTCGGTAGAGTACGGCGCCAATGGACACAACATAGGTGATCATGAGCGACACGACATTGAGAGAGATGACTATGATGATGTTAGAATTTTTGCGCAACTACGCAATATCGAGTGTAACATACTGGCGTTGAATGCAACATCTGACCCGATGTTGATCAACGAAAGCGCAATCGCTGCGAGAATTGTAGATACAAGGTTAGTGCATGTCTCGCATGCAAGTCGTACATATGTACTTACTGATCAAGCAGGTTACGGAGACTGCGTTCGCTGGTGTCTCCAATTTCTTGTTCACCATTCCAATCCAGCCACTGAATGGCAGACCATGATCGCGTGCAAAAGCCCAGGTTTGTCGCGAGGTGGAAAGATTGTAAGTCAAGGTACCGGCGAAAATGAGCACAGTCGGAATGGCGTTGAGAGCAACGACACCACCACGCCCGACAGCTTGACTGAACACCCAGATGTGTGGGTACCCGCTTGCATCGTCCAGGGCTGCCTGTACGTCGGTGATCATGAACATATAGCTTATAAGGAAGACGACTCCCAAGGCTCCGTTCATGAGATAGGCCCCGATCATTGCCCGAGGCACCGTTCTCCCAGCATCCTTGATCTCTTCGGCCATGTGTGCAGCAGAATCCGAGCCTAAGAATCTGTTAGAGAGACGTGCAGCGCCATGAGCACAATTCGTACTCACAAATACAAGCATAGATGGCCGATAATTGACCAACCATCAAGGCAAGGCCAGTCGAGCTCCAGCCACCTGAGTTTGTGAACTCGGTGAATGTGACTTCTGCGGAAGCACGCGGTGAAAGCACCCAAAAAACAATGATAATCGTCAAGAAGCCGAAAATATGGACGACTAGCATGACGTTTTGGAAAACTGGCATGCCTTTGGTGCCCCATATATTCATGACCCACACAAGTAATGTGACGGCGATGACCATGAGCGTTCCCTGCCATCTCGTTGACGCATAATCCGGGTACATGACAGTAGCCGAAGCCTGGATGAGTGTTCCCACAAGAAACGGCCCTGATGCGGTACCTGCTTGCCATGAAAGTGTCGACATCCACCCAACAAAAAAGCTCAAAGGCTTTTGCAGGCTCGGCGGCGAGAATTCGGAAACCCAGTGGTACTGTCCACCGGCCGTTGGCGCCATCGAGGCCATTTCCGCAAGAGATAACATCACAGTGCTAAAGCCGAACCAAGTCCAAACAAAGCTCCAGATCAGACCAGCTGGACCGCCATCGACGAGGCCTTGATAAGTAGCACTGTGAAAGGTCAGTGGAAGGAGCGTCGCATCTGTATAGGATGTAATCACGTCATGAGAACCTCCCACGTTCCCTGAAGAATAACCGTGAAAGCAAGCGCGGATAGTGGGCGATAGTTTCTCCTCAGCTCCTGGACCTTTCCCATACGGAACATATCAGCGCGATCCGCTTGCGTGTGTCCTCGAAGAGAGTCATGGTACTCTTCTCCATCCATCCCATCGTCAACAAAATGGGAGCCTGGTCGAGTTTCCTTCCCATACTCTACAGAAAACATTCCGGTGTTGTCGTGTTGAGCCATGGCTGAACGGAGACGCAGTACCACGCGGTAGACTGCGGTAGAAAGACAAGTCCTTTGGAAGAATGCGAGGTTGAACGATGGCTCTTTCAACGCCAGGTGCTACCTTGCGTGGTTCCCGCAGAAATCAATCGTGGCGCGGCCAAGATGCCACATCAGTAACGTGCATCCGACATTTGTGTGCCAACAAGATCGGCCGGAACATGTGCATTGGTGGGGTTACCATACTCGAGTGATGGGCCAATAGCGCAGCGCGGACAACCACCTCCGCCGGGGTCTAGCTCCAATCTCTCGACTGATTTAAATCACATTGCGCGTCAACATATTCTGGTTCAAAATGTCAGGAGCTGTTTGTTCTAAATCGATATGCAGCTGCTGCGAATGCGATCTGCATTGTTAAAAAAAAATTGCTGGTTCCTTACTACTCGCTCAAGGGCGTGATAGTACCACCTACCGAGGTTCTAGATACACTACGTCTTGTACGGACGATACGACCCGAATGTTCGTTTCCGCGGATTGAGTTTTCATGCCGGGGTTACCCAATCTAGCAACGTCAAGTTGTACGTTGCACTACTCACGCGATTCCAGGCGCAACATGCCCAAGATTGGTCGGCTGCGCTGCTCAACACCTTCTGTTTCCCTGCCACACCAAAAGTCTCCGAACAATGGCTGGACTAGTTTTCTAGTGATGACCGTCGGTCCCAGGACGCCTCGATATTGGCGACGAGCGCCACAGCCCGTCAGCGGGCTTTTCTCCTATACGCCCATGTGGTACGAGGGTCATGATTGCAAACGTGTACCACTGAGAAAGTCGTGGACGTCGTTCGGCGATGCGTACCTCCACTCCTCAACCAGCCATGGCTCCTCCACGATACCACTGCCGCGTATGAATTACAGCAGTTCCCATGGCCAGAGCAGCCATCCCACCGCCTTACTTCATCACAGCCGATGACAAGCGCGGCCTCATCATCGTCACCGTCGCAGTGGTGCTGGGTTTTGTCTGGGTTTGTTCGTTGATCCGAATATGGTTGCGATGGAAGTCGAAGAATTGGAAAGCGGATGACTGGCTACTGGCAGCTGCGACAGTACGTAAAGGATATGCAAATGTATGGGCAGCTTCGATCGCAGCGCTGACCGTCTATTGCAGTTGCTGCAAACCGCTCAATCAGGAGTCGTCATTCACCTGGTGAATTTAGGCCTTGGAGCATCCCAAAAAGATGTACCTTTGACGCAACTGCAACGACTCGGAAAGGTAAGTTGTTGGTGAACAGATATCCATAGTAGGGTTGCGGCCTCTCTCCTTGCTTACAGGCAGCCGTAACCCATCGGATCCATAGACTGACAACCTGCTAGGAGGGAATTGCCTCACAGATTTTCTACATTTGCACGCTGTTCTTTTCGAAATGCTCCGTCTTGTGCTTATATTTGCGCCTCTCTCCAGACGGCACGCACATGACAACCTCGTATGGTACTCTTACGGTTTCGTTTGTATGGGTTGTGATGGCCGTCATTTTGGTCGTAGTCCCATGTAATCCCGCGCAGTACTATACTTCGCCTAGCACTTGCAAGAACAGAGTGAGTACCTCTTGGAAGCCGTAACTAGCTTTGCAATACTAACGAAAGCAGTGGGTAAAATGGCAAGCCATTGGCGCGCTAGACATCGCCATTGAAGTCTGCATTTTTGGTATCGCCCTTCAAATGGTATGGAACCTACAGATGCGCCTAAAATCGAAACTCCTTGTTATCTTTGCCTTTTCCGCTCGAACGCCGGTCATCGCCGTGGCTGCAGTCCGCTTGCACTATCTTCACGAGAGACTCCTTGGACGAAGCGATACGTTTGAGTACCTCGTTGTAACCCAATGGCAAATGGGCTACGCAATAATGTCTTCAACCATTACAGGCCTGGGTCCTTTCTTGAGACCATTCAACAAGGAATACACCTCGAGCTATAACAAGAAGTCAAGTTATGCATCTCAAAGATCCGATGCAGCAATCCAACCCCAAATTCCGGAATCGACAGGATCACAAACTCACAATTCCTGGCACTCAGAAGGCTATCTCATGCACACTATGCCATCGAGTAGGAGTAACACGACTACCGTGTCGAACTCGACAGAGCCTGGTATTATTGGCGACTCGTCTTCCGTTCACAAATCCGCGGCTCCAACATCATCGGCAAATGAGGCGCGTCTACATTCACCGACCCAGCAAAGAAGCAACAGGCTGACCGCCGATGCCAACTTCCGACCTGTTGATCACATCTCACGAAATGATACGGCGATTTGGTGTGGCGATAGGACCACCAGCTTTGGAACTAAAGATGACGTGCCTATCCGATCGCGAGACAGGACGTCGCTGGTCATCAACAAGCACACACAGTTCAAAGTCGAGGTTGATAGGGCCAGTAAAATCATCTAGAAGGATGTATACCAAGTCGACATTCTAGAACCGATGATAATGGCATATTCGCTTCTCTCCCATCCCCATCCGCTGATATAACATTTGGAAGGCGGAAATGAACCTACGATGCATCAATTCGCTCACCTGAATACAGCTTATACCAGGTGGTGAAATAGCACGCCAATCTACGCAGGACCACATGCAGCACGAACATGCTTGCGACCTTTGATTTGGCCGAGGGTTAAGACTGCGAGTCTCATACAAAAAACATTGTTGCAGCATTAGGTGCTATGCATCCAATTCAGGCCGACGATCTCGATTGAGATGGCCTACGGATGTTAGCATACGCTACGCACGGCATACGCAGAAAGATTTTCCGTGACATACACGGTGTATGAAACTGTTGGTAAATCGCTCTGCGTGTTTATGCCGTGTTTCACGCATTGCGAAATACAACAAGGTAACCTGGATCTTGACCTCGATTGCCAATGCTCCAACCCCACACAACCTTGCGCACTTTGATGCGGAGCACACGCCAAAACAACGAGCTCTCGAGGTCGTATATTTCCACGTAGACTTTGTGATATTGACTATGCCGTTGCGCATGCTGGTCACGATGGCTTGTTTGCAGTGCCACGTGCTGTACGGCAGCGACTTCCGCTCGAAGTACACTCCAACTGTACTGGATCCCACACGCGCCACCCACGCTTCTTACCCGCGGTCCAATCCCGCCGACGCTTGTATCATTTGTTGACGAATGATATGAATTATCCGGTGCCTTAACACAATTTATCCGTTACATGGCGGGATGTGGGTATCCATGTGGACATGGAGGGGCACATGCTGACCCCACTATCGTCACCATAGGTACGCGCTCTTTGTGATTGACCAGCTCCACGGCATCACAAACACAGGACGACTGTACGTTAATTGCGATTGAAGCTTTCGAAATCAATCGTTCTCACCCTAGAATCTCGACAGAAAACATCGCATGCTCCTGAGGATAAAGCGCACCGCCGACGGACTTCAGGCACACGACAGACGGGGCAAACATGAAAGCCACGCACTTCAAAGGATGCAGCGTAACAAGGATAAATGGCAGCAGATGCATCTCCACCCAGGATAAACAGTCTGGCTACCAACCCAGTCTTCCGGTTGAAGACGCAGGGTCGTATCCATCAGCCTCCAAGCCGGCGTATATAGACGGCGGACGCCAGGAAAATTTGTGGTCACTTGGAGATCTGCTGTAAGGACATGGTTGCTGGGCGCTATTGCCGTGCGAGTATTAATACTGTCCGCTCCTTCACATCTACGGTTCTTCTCAGAAACTTTTTTCTTCCTCCTGTCCGAACTTGCATCTCCAGATCTACTGCGCCCTCTACACGTCTCACGTTCACGAACCGCAACTTCTTCGCAACAATGGCTGTCGACACACCCTATGTCACGCTGAACGATGGCAACAAGATGCCCCAGGTCGGCTTCGGTCTGTGGAAGGTCGACAATGCCACCTGCGCCGACACCGTATACAATGCCATCAAGACTGGATACAGGTTGTTTGACGGAGCTTGTGGTATGTACACTGTGTTCTTCACCTTCTTGTGGTGGTACAAAATGGCGTCGCCACCTACAAAGTCCTTCTCGCTTTTGCATCGCGCGCGTGGCCTGTAAATCATTCAATCGAAGATTCTGTCGCGTCAGTGGTGGAGAGGCAGCGAATCTGATGTACCGGTGGCTTTCACATCCTTGTTCGAACTCGGAATGTTAGCGCCGTTCATCGGAACCAAATGTCGCGAGATCAACCGTAACAGCCGCTGACGATTCTCCCAGATTACGGCAACGAAGTCGAAGCCGGTCAGGGTGTCGCCCGCGCCATCAAGGAGGGTCTCGTAAAGCGCGAGGACCTCTTCATCGTGTCCAAGCTTTGGCAGACATTCCACGACTACGAGCAGGTCGAGCCCATCACCAAGAAGCAGCTCAAGGACTGGGGTATTGACTACTTCGACTTGTATGTCATTCACTTCCCGGTGGCGCTGAAGTATGTCTCGCCCGAGACACGGTACCCACCTGGCTGGTTCTCCGACGACGCGAACAGCAAGATTATCCACAGCGACGCAAGGCTCGAGGACACCTGGAGGGCGTTTGAGGACATCAAGCAGAAGGGTCTGACCAAGAGCATTGGTGTCTCCAACTACTCTGGTGCTCTGCTGCTCGACCTCTTCACATACGCCAAGGTCAAGCCTGCTACTCTGCAGATCGAGCACCACCCATACTACGTCCAGCCCTACCTCCTCAAGCTCGCGGAAGAGCACGGCATCAAGGTCACCGCATACTCGTCATTCGGTCCCCAGTCGTTCATCGAGTGCGACATGAAGATCGCGGCCGACACTCCTCTCCTCTTCGACCACCCGGTCATCAAGAAGATCTCTGAGGCACACAGCAAGACACCCGCACAGGTTCTGCTGCGATGGTCCACACAGCGTGGCCTGTCTGTCATCCCCAAGAGCAACTCCCAGGGTCGCCTCCAGCAGAACTTGGACGTGACCGGCTTCAACCTCAAGGACTCTGAGATCGAGGAGATCTCTGGCCTTGACAAGAACCTCAAGTTCAACGCTCCCACCAACGTACGTCTCACCACTACTCCATCTCTCTCTACGCGCCGCTAACATATCTGCAGTACGGTATCCCATGCTACGTCTTCGCTTAGATGTAGAACTCGGCACTCGAGAGGGATACGATCGATGAGGAGTATTGGGTATTTGGCGAACATGAAGTAGCCGCACCATGCGAAGATACCTATATAGCAGTGACCAATGAAGCAGTAACGCACCATACAAACTCCCCATCTCTTCGTGCCGTCCTTCCGAGATCGAAGAGGAAGCCGAGGAGCGACGTCTTCTGAAGACCAGGCCGCGAAAACATCGCGGGCAGAGAAAGACTTGAACACATGATGAACAATTCTCAAAGCACAAAATGCGACGCTTAAGCGCGCTATCACATGCCCACGCACCACTTCCGTCATCCGCACTTCGTCCACACCTGTCAGCCACCCCGCTTCCCGCCGAAACAAGCACTATCGAGCCCCGCTGCACTTGACATCACATGCGCACATGCGAGAGGCAGATCGCAAGGGCCAGACCATGCATGCACACTTGCCCAGCAGGGCAAGAAGCTTGGATCTTACATGCTGTGGAAGCGATGTGTAATCGCGATGCAACCTACATTTACTGATCGATGATGAGGAAACAGCCACGAGAGCAGTGGTCGCATGCGCAAGTACCATGAAGTTTTGTCAACGCCTGTATGTAGGTATTTGCGAGTAAATAGACGAAAGGCATTTTGAATTTGGTGGAGACAAAACACCAGAAAAGCGTTCCTGTTTCTCTGAAATGATTTGATTCCGCACACCACGATGACGAGCTTGCGATGCATGTCCTTTCTCGCATGGCTTTCCGCCTCGATCCGCTGGCTCCACACAACAGCCGCAAGATCCGCATTGCATATGCGCTAGACCTATTTTTGCTGTACATTTCTTGAGAACGCCATGTGCGGAAAACCGGCAACGTCAGGACTCCGCATCTAGGTAAGTAAATCACAATATTGCCAACATTGGTCTTCAAATCTGGTCGTCTTATCTCTAGTTGTTGCTGTGCTGAAGTCGTGGACTTGATTGTTGCGTTGTCAAGAAGCAGGGAGCAATCGTGACCATATCGTGCATGACGTCTGACATCTCTGCATCCGCGGCCTCCCGGAACTAAAGCCTCAGCACGGATTTTACAAAGTATCGATTTAGTAAGGTTCGGCGAGACACAGGCCAGGACCGCCGTGCTGGGACGGTCGGACGTGTGTCTTGTCTTACAAAAGCGTTCGCTCTCCTTGCTTCTGTCACACGCAAGACTTGACGTCCCTTTTTCGCCCGCGCATCTGGTATTGCTGCACCGCCTGAACGCATCACACGACACGACACGATACGATTTGGTTGAGGACACGCATAGCTGGAGTACGTTGGGATTACGATACGAATCGAAACGAATTGCATCGCAGCGGATTTGAGATTTGAGATTACTGGACAAACGCAACGGAACGAGCAATACAATGGCGTTGACTCGCGAGCAGTCGCAGACAAGGTACGTCGAGTGGTGATGTTGTTACTAAAGAGCTACAAACCTCATACGTTCCAATGAGGTTCAGACCTCACCTTCCACGGACACTTAGCTAACTGCTCAAAAGATTCCTCGCCATCCTCCTCCCTACCCTGACACTCTGCACCCACACCCTGCTCGCCCTCTCTTTTGCCCTTCCCGGAAGCGCACACTACAGCGCTTTCTGGAGCCTCATCTACAATCTCCTCGCTATAGGCGCCAGTATACTAGGCTTGATAGGCGCAGTACGGGTACGCATCACCCTCTCCCATTCCCATTCCCCATCCACTTCATGTCATCAAATTCTCAAGAACAATGCTAATGCTAATGTCTTTACAGCTATTGCCCGCTCTAATATCCGCCTACACTCTCGCACACATCTGCACCCTCTCCTTCGTCACCCTCGCCCTCCTCAACATCCCCCTCCAATTCGACGCCGGTTTCCTCAACCCCGTTATACCCTCCTGGCACGTAGATGAGAGCGCGATATGCCGCGATATTGATGCTGGTTTTGGCTGGGACGACGAGTGGCTGGTCAAGTGCTCGCGGAATTTCAATGCGGTGATGTGTGTTGTTGCGTGGGGAGGGCTGGGGCTTATGGTTGCGCAGTGGTGGGCTTTGGCGACGGTTAGGAGGTGGGGGAGGGAGATAGCTGGTGGGAGGAGGGGGGATGTGGAGAAGGGGAGTGTGGGTGGGTGGGGGGAGGAGAAGGGGAGGGTTTGAAATTGGGTAGGGCGGGAATGTTACGAAGTTATGACCTGTCTTGTTGTGAGATAAATTGACGGAAGCGACGGAGTACAGCGCATACAAGAAACTCCTCGAGTGGAACTGGCAAATCGACCAGTATTTGGCCCGTGGTCTTACGCGTGAACCTTGCCCGATGCCAGAACGAATGCTCGAGCTCATCAGGCTCAGGTCTGCCCCAAAAGCCACTTTCTTCTCTTGTCAATGCGCTATCTAACATTATCTTCTTACCCGTATGCTCGACATCCAACAAATCGTCCTCATGCTAATTCAGGTAGTGCGTATAAGTCCTAACCAACTGCCGCGAACAAGTACCACACTTGCAGTCGCACTTATTCCATCCCTGCACGGATCCGCAATGCATGCACACTGTATCTTCCTGGCTCGTCCATCCACTCCTGCCTCCAGGACCCGTGCGTATGATCTTAAGAAACCTGCCCGCCTCTTTCCAGCAGAGGCCTTGCGGGTACGGTATGTGTTCAATTCGCTGAGCAGCTTGTACTATTGAAGCAGGTACTTCCGCGGGAGTGCCTGTCGCGTCGAAGAATCGGAGGTCCTGGATGGCTTTGCATAGGATGCATCGACGACGACTCGAGTCTCGTGACAAATGGGAAAGACTGAATAGGCGGGCACATTCTGCGCCCTCGCGGTGCTTCCTCATGGGTGGTGGTGGAAGCATGTAGTCGAAATCTCGGTGGGTGAGCTTTAGTGCCAGTATGCAGTCTGGGGGCAGGTAGTCGCCGATGCTGAGGATGAGCTCTGGTGGTAGGCTGAGTATGACCGTTGTTGAGGATGCCATAGTCGAGACTCGGGGTTTTTGGATCGGTAGAATTGCGTAGATGTCTGCCGTTTGAGGCTGAAGTTGCTGGCGAAGTGGTTGATCTTCGAAGGCCCGCGGTGTGAACCATGGTGGCAGTGATGTTTGCATGACCATCTCTGCGAAAACACCAAACGTCAAGTAACAGCGATGAAGCATTCGCGTGCGCAATGCGACCGCGCATCAGAATGCTTGAAGTACACTCGCCCTGCTTCGCCACATGCGCTGACGCTCTACACAATTCCCATACTCACAGGGGAGGTCTCACAATCCTAGTCTTGGATCCACGCTCCCATACGGCACAGCACACAGGCTGCTTACTGGGCGTACGGGCCAGTCTGACCAGGCGTTCGTTGACATCTTTGGTACGAATCCCGAGTCTGTGATGTTGGAAGTGCGCATGCGGTGGCCCAGTGGTTACGCTGACGGAGTGTGATAGGCGCGTGACACGGAAATGTGACTGAAGGAGAAAGTGCGACTGTGGTGGTACGACAAGGATTGTTTGCTGATGGAAAGCGGACGAACGTTGACGAAACTGACAGATAACAAGATAAAAGCTCTTGACCTTTGGCTCACCTTTTTCGCGTAAGCCAGAGTTGGTGGTGGATGTACCAGAGTGAAGAGAGAGAGGGCCATGATGGTGAAGGGTCAAGCCTCTGCGCAGGGCATGAGGACGCGAAGTACTGCAAGTTTTAGCGGGTACCAACGTCTGTCATACGGTCATCAGCCTGACGGGAGATGCCCAAACATATAGTGCCTCACGCCCGGCTTGATTGTGAGTTGTGTTTCTGAACAGAAGTAAGACGGCCAGTGCTGAGCAATACGAGGAGACGAGGCTGATGTATGTGCAGGGAGCCGGCAAGTTGATCCGCTCAAACGAGTTGCTCACTCCAGTCTCCACCAACCTGCATTATTGCACGGTGCTCGACGTCTGGTGTCTGCATGCGGATGCAAAGTTCGCAGGCAAGCGCTGCAACCGCAGGGTAGCTGTGTGGCTGCCGCTTGTTCCTCGGTTCAGCCCGCGTTTGGAAAGAACGCCGTCACCAAAGAGAGGACATGTTGGTGCTCCCAGGTGAGCATTCAAGATCTTCTACCTATCACCACGGTGGTATGGCATGGAGTATCTCCCTCTTGCATAATGTGCATGCGCGATGATGATGGACGGGCGCTACATGTCAAAGAATTCCGAAAAGATTTCACCTGCAACCGACTTCATTGGAGGTGCTCATGAATGATCAATGTATGCCCCGCACTACGGTGGAGGCGACGTCGCGTAGTCTACGATGAAGGTGGGTAGTAGGCTTGATCATGCCGGCACTGGATGACTGCTTACTCCTGCCGAAGATGGACGACGGCGCGTGAAGCTGCTGATGTGCAGGCCATGGCATGCATCCTTTTGGTGAAGTCTCTGCAGCCACGTAGGCGCGGGGCATCGTTGTAAGGTTGTTGGGCTGCGAACGTGGGCGTTCGCAGATGCATGCACGAGCAGAGAGTATTAGATGTCATCGTATATGTTGACTTCGGGTGCTGTGCGTGTCGGACTCGAGGACTCGAGGACTCGAGATGAAGACAATAGGCTCATCAGGGTCCACGTGCAAACGAAAAGGAGAGGGCAGGGCTTTTTATGTGGCTCTCGTCCACGGTCCACGGCAGCCGACATGAGGTTCAAGGTCAACTCCCGACAGACGGCCACATTGCTAGCCCGTCCTGGAGCCGTGCAGCGCATCGCATATCCCGCACTGCTCGGTCAGGCTGCAGCAGCCATCTGTAAACGTCACTCGCTTTCACTCCGTCCGACCGGCTACGAGATGTATGGACACAGGCCTGACAAAACAACATGTCTCACAGCAGCACAGCACCGGGGCCCGCCGAGGTGAGGCTGGGTCGGATCAGACATGCGACGATGCGAGCCGTTGGTGAACCGTGAACCGTGAGAGGCGGCCCACCTAACAAGAGCTAATTGCGTGCAGCAACAGAAGGCCCGTGTGGTGAGTGGTGGTGAGGGCGGAGATTGGGAGACAGTCTTAGCACGAATTCGCTGCTCGGCCAGCCTTAGCGCTGTATTTGAGCAATTCCATCCCCTTTCGAATCCACCCTCTCCCGCGATCTCTCCCGAGCCTGCTCTCCTACCTATTCCTCCGGCTCTGCTGCCCTCTGGTGTCTTCACTTTGCGTGCAGAGTGAATCGCCGTCGTTCCTTAGCCGTCGCGCGTGTGTCCAAGTTGAGCAGCTGCATATCTATTCGGTAAGCGACAGGACCCTGATGTTGAGCGCATGGCATGTCCGCTCCAGAAAAATTCCTCCCGCTACCGAGCCTCATTTCCCGCCCCCATTCCGTGCATACAGTGCTCTGTTCCGCCCGGCCGCTGCCATCTCACCCTGTCTGCAATTGACCCTCGTTCTGACCCGAAGCACAGCAGAGCACTTCAATTCACTCGCCGGCCGCACCTTCCCTCCCTCGGCAACCGACATGGCCTACTACAACGACCCCAACTGGGCCTCGCCAGCACCCGGCCGCCAGTCTTCGTGGGAACAGCCGCAGCCGCCCTCGCGCTCAGGCACCGGACACAGTGGCTACAATGGCGGAGGGCCACCGAGCACGCTGGACCTCGGACCCGGCTCGAACACGAAGAGAGATGAGGCCAATGCCTTTGCCTCGCAATTTGACGGTACGTGATCAACCAATGGAGAAGACTACACATTGTGGTCGTGGTGTTGCACGCACTGTCGCATGGCGCAAGAATCGGAACGTCGAAATTGCGGAACCACGCTAACAACCCACCACCAGAGGTCGACCGCGCCGCTGAAAACCTCGCCAAGAGCGGGAAGCCATTCGGCCCTGGCTTTCCTCCCCAGTCCAGCGGTGGCCGTCGCGAGTCGATGCCCATGTCCGGCGGCGGTGGAGCCCCGCGCGCGTATCCCGAATACGGTACGATACGACGACCCATCTACATATGTACACATACACACACAGGAGAGAAGTGCTGACGGACATGACAGAGCAACGTATGGGCGGCGCCGGCTCCCAGCGCCACCACTCCGTGAGCGAGTACGACGGCATGCGCTCCCACTCGGCGCACTCGGGGTCCAACGTCCAGGGCTATTACCAGAACCAGCGCTATGCGCCGCGCCCCAACGATGCGGACCAGATGGCGCAGGCGAAGCGTCGGATGGCGGCCCAGCGTGAGCGCGAGCTGCGCAACTACCACCAAGAGCAGCAATACCACAGAAGTAAGGATTCGGAGTCTGGGCAACAATAGAGGCAGGACAGAAGGTTGACTAGGGTAATACAGATGTTTCGGGATCCGGCAAGTCCGACCGCTCCATGAGCCCCAATACCATGAATGAAGACGAGCGTCGCGAGCTCATTGCGCGCCAGCACCGTGCACTGTACGGCGAGAACTCGAGCTTGTACAATAACAACCCCACCTCGAGCCAGGACGTGCGCGTGCAGTCCTCCAACGCCAATCGCGGCACCTCTCCCCTGGCTTTTGATCCCTTTGGCATGCAAGCGCAGAGCGGTGAATCTGCCGTACAGATGCCCCCGCGAGGAGACAAGGATGCTTCGAGTGGAGCCCAGGAGGTCCGTGCCAACAGCAACTCGTCCCCTTCTGCCAACCAGAACCCGGCTTTTAGCCTGTTCGATGCGCAGCAGGCGAGCCGCACGTCTAATTCCTCTCCTGGAGGCGCTTCTCCTCCTATCCCGGGCTCTAACAAGCCGAACGGCTCTGGCGTTGCGCCCATCGGCACTCGTCCTGCCCAGGGCCTGCAACAGCCCGCAGGAGCTGCTCTCGGCAAGCGTGCGACGTCACCTCTTCCCTCGCCGCTTGGCTACAACTCTTATAATGCAAGTGAGCAGCACAATGCTGCCACCACGTCTGGTCCGATGAACCCACCCTCGACGGTCGCAGATAAGGGCATCTGGGGCAACGGACCCTGGAGCAGCACGCCCAACCAGGGCGTTCAGGCCTCTGTATGGGGCTAGAAACGGAGTTTTGATTTGGGGGTCTCGATGCACATCCGGAGTTCTCGATGCACATCCGGAGTTCTCGCATTACAGGTGTCCTGGCATAGTTGTGCCGGTCTTCCAACAAAGGGCGGTGCAGGGCATGGGTGGTCGGCGAAATGCATGCTGGGTTTCGGTCATATACTCATCCGGCGTGTTCTTCTACATCTCTGGGTCACTGAAGATCACATACCAATAGCGGCGGTTACAGGTGTTTGTCATGTGGGTCTAGGTTGGCCTTGGTTCTTTCACTTTACGGGTCGCGGGAGTTTTTGATAGTTCCTGCTATCGCTTTGGGGAAGGGTACTTGGCCCTCGGGTTACGGAGCATGCTTTGCAGTGGTCGGACATTGTCCAGAGCGTTTGATCTTGGGATGCGATGTACAGGGCTGGCAAATTCAAGGTACCGGGTAATGCAAAATGGGAATGGGGATATTGATGGTATCGAGCGCTGTGATCTCATGTCTCGACTGTGACTACTATCAATACTGCTACATCGTATGCACAAAATCTTGAGGAACTGTCGATGCAGCTAAAGCTGGCCACGGTGAAACTCAATGTCACGTGCATTGGTGGTCCGTGTCATTAGCGAGCCCCAGCCGCAGCGCGCCTCTCACCCCAGCTCCAGAACCGTGGCCTCTCCGTACTTTCTAGACGGCCAATTCCAACAACCACGACACCCGCAACACTTGAACTGCTGCAACCTATTCCACCTTCCTCGACCGCATCAATCGCATCATCATGGTACGTTTGCTCCCTGCCCAATACCTGGACAATCCAGTGCCGTGCTTGAAGATCGGCCGTCGCGCAGGATAGGAGCTCGTGCCGGGCATCTTCAACGAACCGAGGAGTCGCGAACTTCACCGGACAAAACACCGCCTGTACTGCTGTCGCATCTCCCTGGGCTACATTCAATAGCTTCGCGTTGCATCGATAAGATTCCCATGGCTGCGCGCACGCACACCCTCCACAACCATCACCACCACCACCGTTGACTGCATCAATGCACATCTCGCCATACATACACTAATACCACCATGACAGTCTTCACCACGCCCCACCTCCCCCACCAACACGCCCTCGGGCTCGTCGACCGCCCGCCAAGTCTCGCCCAAGCCCCCGGGTGGCCCAGCGACCGTCATGAGGAGGAAGGCTGCGGCCGACCGCGCGGAGAAGACTGCGAATCTGAGGCCGAGCAGCACAAGGGCGGCGGGTGCGGGTGGAAGCTCGAGCACGATGCTGAGTAAGTTGGACACACCTTGTGGAGTAGATTGACTGAGAGACGGGGAACAGTTGGATCTTGCGAATTGGTGGCATACTACATGGGAGGCCGAGATGCTAATTCGTGAAACAGGGCTGTACACTGATGAGTCCCCTGGGCTCAAGGTTGACCCCGTTGTGGTCATGACCCTGTCTGTCGTCTTCATCTTCAGCGTTGTTGCGCTTCACGGTACGTCTCAGGTACCTCCAAGCCATGACCAGCCCAGCTAATAAGACAAAGTCATCGCCAAGGTCATGCGCCGATTCTCCGCATAAAGGCGCATTTGTTTCCCGCCCAATGCGCTCCCTTAGCACCAACATCACCCTACCACTTTTTCGCATCTATTTCCACTTGTATTCTAGGCATGGTCAAGGTCTGGAAAATTACCTCATCCGAGCTGTTCTGGTCTACGACTCATACAGCAAATCTGCATGGAGTTGAATATTGCCTGGTGTATTATAGAACTTGAATGGAAGAGGAGCTCCGACTTTCGATTTTTTGCGAAGCCTTGGATTTGGTTCTTGCTGTTGACAGTAGCTGACTGGTTCAATCCAGACGCAGGATTTGTGTCGATACGATCATGAATGTACTTCGACCATCAGCACATTGTAGGAGATGGAAGCAGGAAGATACGGCTGACTACGCTTCAGGCACAAATCGGCACGAGTCATGCTTCAGCTGTAACCTACCTCTAACACAACCGCCGACTTACATACTGCCTACCACGCCTACGCACCACGCGTGCTGTCAGCGCTAACGACTTAGGTAACGGGATGACTACTGTTAGAAAGTTCCTTTGGGTTCGCAAAAGTTAGGTCTTATGCGCCTCCCGCATTTAGCTCCATTGGTCCAGCCTGAATACATCAAAACCGCCTCGGTACAAGCTGTGTTCGTATACGAACAAAACGAAGAACAACGACAGCAGAACAGCGACTCATCCTCCTTGCGGACGAACAGCGGAAGAGCTCAAATCTGGAGGTGGGCCTCGATGGAGCTAGTTACGCCGAAATGTGACGTCGTTGGAGCGGGTGCCGAGGTTGACCGCAGTTTCGAAGAAATATTCGAGCTTCGCACGTAACAGCAAGTGGGCATCTCTCTAGATTTATCCATTGTGCTTTCAAATCAAGTAACCTCACAGTATTCGTTCCACATACAAGTAAGAACTTCCCGCCCTGTCTCCTTCGCCAATTGCTCACTCAACACCCACAGCTTCAAAACCTCATACCCCAACCCCACCATTACAACCACCATCATGCCCGGCCAACAAACCCGCCAATGGATCCTTTCCAACCCTCCCACGGGTGACCCAGTCCTCTCGGGCTCCAACACCACCTTCTCCCTCGAAACCACCACGCTGCCCTCTCCCACCGCAGACCAAGCACTCGTCAAGACCCTCTACCTCTCCAATGACCCCGCCCAGCGCGGCTGGATCGACCCCACTATCGACCCCGAGCGCCTGTACGTGCCGCCCGTGAAGAAGGGTGCCGTAATGCGCGCCGGCGCGATCGCTGAGGTCGTAGAGTCCAACATCGAGGGTCTGAACAAGGGCCAATTAGTGCTCGGCCAGCTAGGCTGGAGCGAGTATCACATCGTGAACAAGGGCGAAGTTCGACCCATCGCGGCCGACGAGAGCGCCGGTATTCGCGCCACACACTATCTCGGCGCCCTGGGTGGCACAGGACTCACAGCGTACTACGGACTCGTCGACGTCGTGAAGACAACCGCATCCGACACCGTCGTTGTCTCCGGCGCAGCAGGCGCGACAGGAAGCATGGTTGTCCAGATCGCGAAGCACATGGTCGGCTGCAAGAAAGTCATTGGCATCGCCGGGGGCGCGAAGAAATGCGCCTGGGTGAAAGAACTCGGCGCCGATATCTGCCTGGACTACAAGTCGCCCTCCTTCAAAGACGACCTAATCAAGGCCACTGACGGCTACGTCGAAGTCTACTTCGACAACGTCGGCGGCGAAATCCTGGACCTCATGCTCGAGCGCATCAAGCGCCACGGCCGCATCGCCGCGTGCGGCGCGGTCGCAACATACAACAACCCTGGCGAGGGCGTGAAGAACTGGTTCCAGATCATTGCGAACCGAATTGAAGTGCGGGGCTTCATTGTCATTGATGCGATGGCGAGTGGGCGCGCGGGACCGATTATTGGGGAGTTGACGCAGGGCGCGAAGGATGGGAAGATTAGGTTGAGTGAGGATGTGGAGACTGTTGTGCCGACGGGTTTTGAGCAGGTTCCTAAGACGTGGACGATGTTGTTTGAGGGAGGGAATACGGGAAAGCTTGTTACGGCGATAAAGGCTTAGGTGCTGTGAGAGATTGCAGGGAATGTTGGGGTAGTGAATGAAATTAAGTTCCAACCATTCATTCATCTATCTGACTCACTTCTCATACGTAATTACATTATACCAAAGCGATCCTTACTCACCACATATCCATTAACGTAAACTCACCGCCCTTTGTGCCATAAACACCACCGCGCCATTGCCAGCTTCCGCCATCAAAACCGTCGTTGGATCCATCGCGCCCATCCCAGGCGTTCTCCACAACGTAGATGCTCTTGTGTTGTGAGTAAGTGTCAAGACGGCGTTCACACTGGACACGTCTTGTACCTGCACTTGTAACGCGGCGCTATCAATGCTTGGATCGAAAGGTAAGCGCTCCAGATTTTCATGTTGTTATCAGAATCAACGAGGTCTGCGAGAAATCCATCAATGATCTCACTAAATAAATTGCTAAGTCCAACGCTGAAGTACACACATACGCCTCAAAAGTCCCGGCGCAGGGATCGGCATGCTTCCAGAGCACCTTGTACTGCGTCATGTCAGTATGGCATAGCACATGTGCTACGTGAAAGCGGAAGTGCCTTATACCTGTGCCCAATTCACCTTTCGCAATCATCATCATCATTATCCGTGCCGTCTTGAAGCTTCTAGCACTAAATTCAGTCAGTCCTTTCGTCATACGCGTATATGTGAAAATCTAACTCACAGCCAGCGGTACAGTAGAGTCCACAACTTCCACGACTTCCAGGAAGTTCTGTGACTGTTCCGGACCGCTAGGGCCAGAGCCGTCTGACTTCTGCCAGCGTATAGTCACGTCCAGCAAACTCAATCCTCCATAGCGGTATTTCACCCCGGCTCTCTCGTTTTCTTAGGATCTCGGCGCGTACGTCTGGGGAGTTGGTCATGCTCCACTTGCCCGGTGGGTTTGATGGGTAGCTGATGACCCAGACTGGCATATTTGCGGGGAGTGCGTGGATCTGAGGTTTGGAGGAACTTATGGGGATGTTGATATAAGTTAGGTGTAGATGTAGATTGTTTTGCCTTGCCAACTTTCGGGTGTGGAGGGCTTTTATGCTGTGGCACACTGATCGATTCGTAGCTTTGGAGGCGAGACATTGAAGTTGAAATATTGACCTTGGAACATGTAAGGTGGACATGTGACTTCGAATATGAATGTTGCTGCATTGAAGTCATAGCGGTGCGGTCAGGGTGTTGGGTTCTCGTACTCTGAACACATCTATTCTTAAGCAACGAAGACCAAACCTTCTCTAGCAGGTGACGGACATTTCAACACGTTGAAATGTCATCTACACAGGCGACCAAGAGTGAAGGCTGACAACCAGTCTGGAGAAACACCTTTGGGTCAGAAACATGTCAAAAACAAACAATAACAAGAAATAGGACATGACCATAAATTTATCATAACTAGCACGGAACTGGACTTCGTTTGTATCTTTCATAGCCTGCATCATTTTGCAGCACAGCCCAGCGACTAGAACCCACGCTGCGAAAAGTCAATCGCTCCGTACTTCCTCACACTCACATACGCCTGCAGCGCATCAACAACTGTAATTTAGTTAGCTTTATCTCGCTAAGCATTCAGCATCACTCGCCTCCTTTGGTAGTCTCGCACAGGCCGTTCTTGACAACCTCTCCGTCCCAATTCTTTGTTCGCTCTAAGGCACTCTAGCTTTTTCGACAGTCCATTTATCCGGAGTGCCGACTGCTTGATTTTGCGAAACAAACGCTAGCGCCTTTGCCCTTTGTATATCCCCGGGATTGTCGGTGTAGCCCGTGCCATTGGGGTGACGAACACTGTAGTATGTTCTACTGCGCATAGCTAAGAATTTTTAAGGGTTTACTTCTAAGGGTATTGTAGAATATTAAGAACAGCTTGTGTAGCGAGCATAGGCATGCTTTGGACTGCTAGTAGTTTACATACTATGGGGTGACTAGCTTGCTCTACGTGTCACATAGGGTCGTGACCGACGATGGATACTGCTCATAATCAGAGATCTCTGTAGCAGTATCCCCGTACGAGTAGTCAAGACAGCCACATAAACTTTAACGGACATATGACTATGCCCTAGATCATAGCACCGCGCGAACCTCGCACTTTTCTGCAATGTAATTTGTGAGTGCGACTAATATGGAACATAAAACTTTAGAGCCGCATGAAAATTGTTACTGTCACAGACAAATTGTACAACGTAGACCTCTTGTGTCAACCACTACATTGCTATATGCCTTGACTACTTTGACCACTCGCTTCGACTGCTACTACTATCACTTTCACTTTCACTTTCACTCTGAATCATCTCCTGGATGAGCCCATCTAATTGCAAAAGGACTACCGGTGTTTAGTGGGAATATAAGCTACCAGTCATCAAGCGCGTCTTCCACTTACCCTTGTTGCGGGTCACACCTGTCTGTGCTATAGTGATCGCCCGCGTAAGAACCAACTTGTCAAGTACTATCATGTGAATCATCTAATTGTTTGGCTTTCGAAAGTGTTTCATAGACTCACGACCATTGGAAATGAAGCCGTCGCTCAATTTCAAGGTTCCTGGAATGTAGTAGCCGAGCGTGTTGAAATGAATTTCTGTCTCGGTGACGGTCCAGCCTTCCACTGTGGAAAGGTACTTCTGGAGGCTGTAGCTGTCTATGATGCTATCAGAGGGAGGTACTGTAGTTGACTCGCCAGCAGCATACAAGTCGATCACTGTAAGTTCGAGCTTGGGGATCCGATATTGTGTTCGGGGCCATGGCTATACTGTTCTTAATGCCCTGATTATGCTGCTCGGATCTGGATTTTCATTCAAGGCGTTGAAACAAGGACGAGGCCATCGAAGTTCACATTTTATGTATCATAGAGAACAGT
>Ga0265797_10001994_pt1 | contig 35247 bp, 32 predicted proteins | sample P2T30metagenome_FD_192433 | JGI IMG/M metagenome (GOLD analysis project Ga0265797, IMG submission 192433) | Plant litter microbial communities from East Loma Ridge, Irvine, California - P2 T30 | ecosystem: Environmental > Terrestrial > Plant litter > Unclassified | place: USA: California...
ACATGCTGTTCCCGAAGTGATACTGATGGATGTCCGCCTGGCAGACGGACTTTGCTTTGAGATTTTCTCACAAACAGAGGTAGTTAGCCCGGTTATTTTTACAACTGCTTATGATGAATATGCCGTACGGGCCTTTAAGGTTAATAGCATCGATTATCTTTTAAAACCGATCGAGAAACAGGAACTGATAGCGGCTCTGCTAAAAGTAAAGCCTGTGTCTGCTGGCTTTGAGCCAGATGCCGGTCTGACCGAGCTTCTGAAAGTATTTAAGGAGCGTAACACGGTTTACCGCAGGCGCTTTTTAATTCCGAGTTTTGATGGATATAAAACCATTGCTGTGGAAGAGATCGATTTAGTATATTCTGAATTCAAGGTAACACATCTTTTGCTGAAAAACGGATCCAAAGAGATCGTCTCACAAAGCATGGAAGATATGGAAGATGAGCTGGATCCGGAAACGTTTTTCAGGGCCAACCGTCAGATTATAGTCAATGTAAATTGTATTAAGAGCATTCAAAACGATTCCAACGGAAAGCTTCGGATATTATTGAAAAAAAACTTTGATACAGAAATATTGATAAGTCGGGAAAAAGCCCCGATTTTTAGAGGTTGGCTGGACCGGTAAGCAACGACCAGTAAAAAAATAAGGGCCGGCTGAATCAGCCGCCCTTGTTCAAACGTACCCTACCAAATAAAATAATAGTTTAAATATGGCTAACAGACAAGGATGAAGTATAAAATAACAACGTTGAGTAAGATCGAAACAAAGCTATGTATATAAATCTAATTAGACTGCATTTGTAGAATTATTTTTATATGATTTTTATTATAAAAAAGGGATTCCGAAAATCAGAATCCCTTTATAATTTAACCCTCCTTATTGTAAAAAAAGACGTACGAATGCAGTTTAAAATTTTAACTCCTTATAAATATAAGATGGCGACATATCCATGGCGTTCGAAATATTCCTCTTTATATTGGAGCTTTTTTAAGCATTATTCAAGTAATATATGATTCAAAAAAATAAGAGCTCCGGACTCCAGAACTCTTATTTGCATTCTTACTCAACGTTAATAAACGTACCGGGCCATTATAAAAATTGTGCCAGGTTCGCTAAACATAGTTGCTGTGGAATATAAATTGTAGTGTTGTTTGTAGCCCAAACGAATGCAGAATGATCCGGTTGGTATATTACTTAATTCTGAAATGCATGCTGATCGATATTCTACACAAAAAGGACAAGGAAGAAACAAAAAGAAAGCTTATTCAGGCAACCGGTGAAATTTTCATGACCAAAGGGTATTTTGGATTAAAAGCTTCTAAAATTGCTTATGTGGCGGGTGTGAGCAAGACACTCATTTACCGTTATTTTGGAAATGTGGAAGAGCTATTCAAAGTGTATTTGTCGCAAAAGGACTTTTGGATATCGATGCAAACACAGTTGAAAGACTTGCTTGATGCTAACAAGCACGATAGTGGGAAAGAATTCACCAAGCGGGCCCTGGAAGGACAGATTGCATATTTTTTTCAAAATGAAGAAATGCAGGAAATTATGCGTTGGCAGATTTCAAGACCAAATGAAATCGCTCGTAGCCTCGCAGATGCAAGAGAAATGGTTGGCGAAGAACTGCTGCGGATCATCGAACCGCATTTTAGTGATTCAGATGTTAACTTTCGTGCTGTACTGGCAGTAATCGTTCCGGGTATCTATTATCTTGTTCTCAATGCAAAGGTGAACGGAAGTACATTTTGCGGAATTGATATTAATCAATCCGAAGATATGAAGCAGGTTCAAAAAGCGGTGAACCAACTTGTTGAATGGTCTTATGAAAATGCCAGACCATAGGGAAGGTTAACAAATAAGTACTTTAAAGTTTTCGTACCGTTGAAACATCCGTTTCAACGGTTTTTTATTTTTAAATACGGCTGAAATACGGAATTATGAAACCTATGAGCAGATTAATTTCTATGAAAAAATAATAAATATCTACATGTTACTACTTTGAAAAAAAAGGAAACATAGATTTCGAAAAAAATAGAGGATCACATGTGACATACAAAACTTATAAAACAATTCGATCTACTACTGCTCCTTTAATCTCACCGGAAGATTCAGTTAGCAGCAGTGCCACCATCATAAAAGTACAATTGTTTTAGCCAATTTTTAATCAGGCAGCATCTTACCACGATAAAAGAATCCATTATAAACAGTTAAAGTAATAATAAATCCGCAGGCAATAATACTTTTTCGCTGCACAGAATCCGTATACCTCAAAAATAAATAATATGAAAAAAACTTCTATGAATTTCGTGGTTGTTGCATGCATCACAATATGCGGCTACCTCTTTTTACATGCCATTAGTTTACTAATCAAAACGCCGCATAAGGATGTAGTTATCATTGATAAATCACTTGAAAATTATCAGGAACTGGCAAGCCAATCTGAAAATAGCTCATTGGTAATTCTCGTTGAGAACACGGACAACGGTCTTTCTGCTCTCGTTGATAAGCTGAATGCACTAACAGGAATAGAACGCCTGCATATTCTGACCCACGGTAGCAATGGCAGCTTTATTTTAGGAGGTCAGCAGCTTGAAGAGCAAAATGTGGGCAAGTTTGGCTCATTTTGGAAAGCTGTATCCAATAGTTTTGCATCTGAAAAGTCGGAACTGCTCATTTATAGTTGTCAGCTGGCCAGCGGAAGTTCCGGAAAGAACTTTGTTAAGAAATTACATAATCTGCTGGCTGTCTCTGTGGCTGGTTCAGTTGACAATACCGGTTTCAGTCCAAGAGGCGGGAACTGGGATCTGGAGTATGTAGCGGGAAACGTTATGAAAGATCATGTACTGAAATACCTCGATTTCAAAGGTCTGCTCATTCCACAGTTTTCCATGCTTACGGGCACCGACAGTCCATTTAATGCGATTAAGATACATATGGATAACCAATTGATTTACGGAGATTTTGATTCTGACGGGGATATTGACATTCATTCTTATGACGGTACTTCTGCCACAAATGATTTTTGGCAAAATAATGGCACTGGCTCTTTTACAAAAGTGACCGGCGCAGCAAGTCCGTTTCAGAGTGTGGATATAAATGCAGTTTTTTACTCTGCAGATAAGGCTTTCGTTGCAGACTGGGATAACGATGGGGATGCAGATATTTACGTAACAATGCGGAGTACTGCTAAAAGTGAAAAAAACTTTTTCTATCGCAATGACAATGGCAAATATAAACTGCTGAGCGGCGTGGACAGCCCGTTTGCAAATGTAGTTGTAAGTGGATACACTCAGCTGATCTATGGCGATTTTGACAGTGACGGCGATGTGGACCTGCACAACTACCCCGGATCTCGGCCAGACAATCCGGATATTCCCCTCGACAGTGAATTCTGGAGAAATAATGGAAGCGGTGTATTTACAAAAATAACCGGTACTCAGAATCCTTTTAACAGCCTGGCCGGAAAAGCAGCATTTTCCAGCGCAGAATATACCTATGTGGCAGACTGGGATAACGACGGAGATATCGACATTCTTACTACGCAAAGGGGTAACATTGCTGTCAGAGACTATTATCAGAACAATAATGGGGTTTATTCACTGCAAACGGGTTCAGGGAATCCTTTCAACGGAATGGCCATCGCCAGCAACAACCAGATTCTTTTCGGGGATTTCGACGCCGATGGTGATATAGATCTACACACGTCAAATGGATCTGTTCCGCTTATCTTCTGGCGCAATAACGGAAGCGGCGTCTTCACTCAAGTGACTGGTGCGGGTAACCCCTTCAATTCACTTATCAATGCAGGTGCCTTTTATAAAAATGCAAAAAAAGCATATGTGGCAGACTGGGACAATGATAAAGATGTAGACATATTTACGGCCTACTACGACGATGGAAAAAAGAACTATTTCTTTCGTCAAACCGATGCGCCGCCTTTGATAACTGCCACCATTCCGGCAAACCAGGCTACGGGAGTTTTGGCAAGTGGAAATATTTCGTTCACCTTCAGCCGTGCGGTAAGCGGAGTTGCAAATAAAAACATACAGATACGCCGCCTTGATAACAATAACATCGTTGCAACCATAGCAGCCAACAGCCAGCAGGTGACAGGCAACGGAACAAATACGATTACCGTAAATCCTACATCTGACCTGAATGATGCTACGGGCTATTATGTCACGATTGACAAAGCTGCATTTGCTGATTCGGACGGCCGTATCTTTACTGGTATCAGCAGCAATGCAACATTGCGTTTTACTACCGGTGTAACATTGACGGAGGCTACTGTGACAACGACATCTGCCAGTGAAATTACACAAACAACCGCCCGGCTGGGTGGTTCTGTAACAGCTGACGGCAATACGCCGGTTACCGACCGCGGAATTGTCTGGAGCACTTCACCTACACCAACCATCTCATCCAACAAAGTACAAATTGATGCAGGAACCGGAACTTTTACCAAAATCGTTACCGGCCTTCCAACAGCCTCACGTATTTATGTGAGAGCATATGCCACCAATTCCGTGGGTACTGCTTATGGAAATGAAATCGATTTTTACACCACCACAAGCGTAAGTTCTATTGTAAATGTGAATGCATCGCCTACTAACAGCAGTCAGGTTGCTTATACTGTAACATTTGCAAATAGTGTTACCGGCGTGGATGCAGCGGATTTTGCATTAACCACATCAGGCGTTAGCGGTGCATTCATATCGGGTGTATCAGGTAGCGGAAGGAGCTATACGGTGAGTATCAATACAGGATCCGGAAATGGGAGCATCCGTCTGGACTTTACCGGGACTAGTGGAACGCAGCCACAAGTTACTAATACATTTACAACAGCAGTGCTTTACGATATCTACAAGGTATCAGCTGCTTCGAATTATTACAGGACCAGAGTCAGCAGTGCAAACTGGGATCAGTCTTCCAGCTGGGAATCTTCTGCGGACAACAGTTTTTGGATCCAGGCAACAAATTTTCCTGATGCCTTGGGTTCAACTGCCACCGTTTCGGCAGGTCAGACAATCAGTCTTCCGTCTGGTTTCGATGCAAAGGTGACTAATCTGACTAACAACGGGATTATTCATTTGAATGCAAATGCATTAACTATTGCTAATTCATTTGCAAATGCAGGAACACTAAAAGGTGCGGGTACTTTCGTCAACGGAAACTTTTCTAATTCCGGAACAATAGTGCCTGGAAATTCTGCAGGTACACTTTCCTTCACAGGTAATCTTGCAAATTCCGGTACCGTGAATATGGAAATAGGCGGAACGGTCGCAGGTACAGGCTATGATCAGATAAAAGTCACTGGCAGTATCCTTTTGTCGGGTATCCTCAATGTAACGCTTATTAATGGTTATACACCTGTGTTGGGAAATGAATTTACAATAATTGATGCTGCGAGTCTCACCGGTACTTTTACAACCCTAAACCTCCCTGTCATCGCTCCAAGAATCTGGGAAACGACCTACGATAAGGTTAATGGCACACTTAAACTGAAAGTAGTTAATAATCAACTACCCGTTACATTGATTAGCTTTAAGGCTGTTAGAGAAGAAGTTATAGCTAAGCTATCATGGATAACGTCACAGGAGACAAATAGCAGTCACTTTGATGTAGAAAGAAGCTCTACCGGTAATGGTTGGGAAAAAATAGGGATCGTTAATGCATTAACGAACAGTTCTTCTCATAAAGAATATCAATATTCCGATATGGAACCGGCTCCCGGAGAAAATCTTTACCGTCTTAAAATGACAGACCTTGACGGAACATTTGCATATAGTATTGTTCGCGCAGTTAATTTCGGTGAACAGGAGGTTGAGATAAGTAGCTATCCCAATCCTGTATCCGATAGGCTACTAATAAAAATGAAAGATATCAGAAATATAAATGGATTAACTATTTACAATTCTTCAGGAATAGCAGTTGGCAGTTTTGACAAATACCAGGCAAATGGAATACAGGTCACTATTCTGCCAGCCGGGTTATATATATTAAAGATTAAAACTGTCGATGGGCGGTCTATACTGAATAAATTTATGAAGCATTAGGGTTTATTTAGTCACCATGATGCCAATGAATTGCTCATGATTACGGCTAGCCTGGCCAGTGTAATTGTTATTTTTTGTTTACCATTAAGGAGTTAAGATTATTAAGAAACTATATGCTAAATAATCTTAACTCCTTAATGGTAAATAGTTATTGTTTGTTAGACAATATATGATCTATCTAATCACAACCACTTTTGAATATTTACTTTGTCCGTCAGTTTGTGTGATTTGCATGACATATAACCCGGGACTAAGATTTTGAACCGATAAACCATCTTTTATTTTAGCAGATTGAAGCAAAACCTGGCCTGTTGCACTAACTAATTTAACCGAACCTATCTTATCCAGCTGACTAGCCGTAAGGTACAATTTGTCAGATACCGGATTTGGATAAAAAGAAACCTCATCTGAATTGTTGAATAATACCGACTTTATACTGCTGTAAGCAAAGGTCTCATCCAAATCAACCATTTTTAACCGGTACAGATTTTCTCCTTCTAACGGAGTTTTATCCCAGGCAGTATAATCTTTTGAAATATTGCTTTCTTTTGCAGCAATTACTTTTTCAACAACCGTCCATTTTTTGCCATCAACACTTCTTTGTACTTCAAAATATCCTGAGTTGGATTCATTGGCTGTTGTCCACTGCAAAGATGTCTGATTCTCAGTTTTAGTAGCAGTGAAGTTTGATAACCTTACCGGTAAAGGAGTTGTGCTGCTTACGAAATAGACAGCACCGGCATTCAGCATATTGTTGTTGTCACTTTCATCTGCATCTTCAAGATTAGCGCCAATCATTACATTCTGTCCATTTGCTGCAACTGCTATTCCAAAATTAGCATCCGTTGCGCGAACCGGTGCAACTATCTTCTTCATTTTTCCCCACATATCCGTTCCGCCCATATTTCTTGAAAATAGGTATGCGCCTCCGGCGTTTTCTACACTGTTATTTTCTTCTGCATCATGATTTTCTGTACTGGCGCCTACAACTGCGATATTTCCTGAAATGGCTACGGCAGTACCAAAACTGTCTCCAGCCTCACGACTATCCGCAGTAAGTTTTTTTACCATTCCCCAACTATCTGCACCGCTGAAATTGTTCTTGAATACATATGCCGACCCTGAATTGTTAAGGGTATTGGTTTCTGAATCACTTTCATCTTCGCCAATGGCGCCAACAATAGCAAATTCATCAGTGATTGCTACGGCATAACCGAAATAATCATATGCCTCACGTACTGGTGCGACCAATTTCTTCACTTCTCCCCATCCATCAGCTCCTCCCTGACTTTTCTTAAAAATATAAGCAGCGCCGGTAGCAAATGGAGCTCCGTCACGGGATTCCTGATAGGCACCTACAATAGCATAATTATTTGTGATGGATACTGACATACCAAAATTATCACTTCCGGAGCGGTCGGATGCTGCCAGATTTTTGATTACACCCCAATTGTTGGCTCCGCCCTGATCTTTTCTAAAAATATAAGCTGCTCCGGAATTATTCATCCCGTTATTTCCAGTCATACTTTCCATGTAAGCCCCCACAATGACATAGTCGCCGCTTATAGAAACGGATTTTCCAAAATATGCATCCGCAGAACGGGTAGGTGCGGTTATTTTTTTTACCATTCCCCACATATCTGTACCACCCTGATTTTTTGAAAATATATAAGCAGCTCCCGCTCTGGCGATTGTATTGGTCTCAGATGCATCCTGCGCTTCCTGCTGAGCTCCAATAACAATATTGTCCCCGCTGATTGCAACAGAAATTCCAAAATTATCATTAGAATCTCTTATAGGCGCAACAATTTTTTTAATCTGTTTCCAGCTTTTTCCGTCATTAAACAATACATACGCAGCTCCGGCATCGGGATAAGTGTAGTTCCCATTTTCATTTTCTCTTTCCAGAACAGCACCGACAACGGCATAATTGCCTGAAATAGAAACAGCATTGCCATAATAATTCATGTTTTCCCGGTCACTAGCTACTGCTTTAATAATCTTATCCCAGCTCTGTGAATGGGAAGTCGAAGATATTAGTAGTAAAAAATAAAACAGTACAGCCGTTTTTCGTACAAAAAATTTCATGTTGATTAAGATTAAATTTAAGAATGAATTTTACATAACATTGTGTTCTTCTTACAAAGACTTCATTATTAGTTAGTTACTTGTTTGGTCGAAATATTAAAATCATGCCAGAACTGGGCATGTAGAAAAGACTGGTTTTTTGTCCCTTCCTAACAGACAGGTAGGTTAAATATTAGTTAGATTCGTGTTCAAAATAGCTGGCGTTAAATGTGTTAATGATTCTCAGAAGAGTAAATAATTTATTTTTCCAGATTTTTAGCTGTGCTTATCATTCACCTTATGAAAAAAATCCTGCTTCTTTCATTTTGTATCTTTGTTTCTCTTGCTTCTGTCCCGCGTAAAATTTCATGGGTAGCCATCGGAGATTCGATAACTTATCTGAATGATCATCAAAATGAAACAGGAAACCGGGTCACGAAAGGATATTTGACTCTGATCACGGAAAAGTATCCGCGTGTACAATATATTAATCAGGGACATAATGGCTGGACTTCTGTTAACATAGCAGATAAAATTGAATCCCTGGGACTGGCTGAAGCAGATGTCTACACAGTTTTTTTGGGGACGAACGATTGGTGGCAGGGGAAAAATATCGGCAGCATAACAGACTATAAAGAGAATACCGGAACCGGAACGGTATATGGTGCCTTTCGAATAATCATTTCCAAACTAAAACAGCTTAATAAAAAGGCAAAAGTTATTCTGATCACGCCCATGCAGAGAGGTGACTTTGTTTACATCAATAATCCAAAAAATAATGCGTACGGTTCCTATAAAACGAAAAATGAGCAAACGCTTGAACAGTTTGCAAATGCCGTAGTGGAAATTGCAAAAACAGAGAACTTGCCGGTTGTAGATCTCTACCACGACAGTGGGATTAATTTAGGCAATATGGTTCATTTCAAGAGGTTGAAGGATACAACATCCGGAGCGTATAGAAATTATGCATATCCTGATTATACCACCATTAGCTTCGACCCTGAAAGGGATGAGTATCCCTATCCTGTTGAGGCCGTAAATATGACCTATGACGGATTGCATCCTTCTGATAAAGGCTATCAGATCATAGCCAATCAGCTGGCCCAAAAATGGATAGGCTTGAAATAAACAGGATAAATATCAACTTCATGAAAGCGATCCAACTAATCTGTACAAGTGTTTTTTGTCTTCTTTTAGTCACAAATGTTTTTGCACAAAAACTTATACCGGGCTTTGATAAAAGAGAATATAGCGAGACACTCAAAATTAATAACAAGGTACATATTGACGTCACTAAATGGAAGGACTTTCCTGATATAGAAGATCCTCAGAATTCCCGGTTTGTGTACCGGTCACCGGTTACAGGATTTGATAATTTGTGGGATTTATGGAAAAGAGATGATGGTGTGGGCATCATTGCTGTAAGAGGAAGCGTACAGACCGGTGCCAGTTTCCTGGCAAATTTGTATGCCGCAATGGTTCCCGCTCATGGAACTTTGGAGCTTAATAAAACAACTTCTTTTAATTACCAACTTTCCAAGAATCCAAGTGCTGCGGTACATGTTGGCTGGCTGGTAGCACTCGCTTATATTTCCACGGATGTAGTATCAAAAATTGATTCATGCTATAAAACAGGGATGACAGAATTTATTTTAACCGGACACAGTCAGGGTGGGGGAATCGTATTTATGCTGAACAGCTATCTGGAAAACCTGAAAGCAGACAACAAGTTGCCTTCGGATATCCGTTTCAAAACCTATTGCAGTGCCGGGCCAAAGCCGGGGAATCTGCATTTTGCCTACGACTACGAGCAAATGACCTATGGTGGCTGGGCTTTCAATGTTGTCAATTCAGCTGACTGGGTGCCTGATGTTCCTTTTACAGTACAGACGGTGGATGACTTCACGGCTGTTAATCCGTTTCACGGAGCCAAAGCGCAGATTAAGAAAATGAAATTTCCCAAAAATGTTGCTTTGAAGCATGTATACAATCAAATGAGCAAACCCAGTAATAAGGCAAGAAAAAATTATCAGAAATATCTGGGCAAAATGATCTCAAAAACGGTTAAAAAACAACTGCCGGATTTTAAGATACCAGCTTATTACAATAGCAATTATTATGTAAGAACGGGAAATACAATTGTCCTGTATGCGGATGAAGAGTATTTTAAACATTTCAGTAATGATCCTGCTAGCCCTAACATCTGGCAGCATCACTTACCCAAGCCTTATTTATTTCTGACTGAAAAGCTAAAATAAATTATTTTGCTTCAATCATAAAGGTTTTGAGACCCGCCAGAAGTTTGTACATGGCCGTGTTGATCTGTTCATTATCTGCCTGCTGCTTTAGCAAGGCATTTTCTGCATCCGCTTTTTTTCTGCGGTTTGTCTCTGTTTTGACAGCCATTGACTTTTCCATCACCATATCATTTTCAGCCTGACCGATTCGTTTTGGCGACCTGATCTGTGCAATTCCATCCAGCATGTTGATACTGGCCTGATAACTGTTCTCCTGACAAACAACGGTTAGGTTAAACCTAATGTGGTCAAATGTAGAATGAAGCACCGGTACATAGCTGCTTATGGTTAGCTTACCTGTTTGCGGATCCTGAAAAGTTACCGCGTTTTCATAATTTCCAAACGTTTGGGTGATCCAGCTCTGTGCTGTTTTGTAAAGTTGCTCTTTTGATTTATCCGATTTGCCGGAATCAGTATACAAAACATTTCTACCGCCATCGGTAGGCAGCAGGCCATCCTGGGCAATAGAGCCAAAGGAAATAAAAATAAAGATAAATGGAAGTAAGTATTTCAAAGTGCTGTACATTTTGCAGCAAAAGTAAGGATAAATGTTTTGGTAAATTAATTTATACTATTGCTATGTAAGGGTAAGTTAATTGACAGCATAAGAAATAATGGATAAATAATGTAAATTTAGAGAGAATTATATGTACCTATAAAAACCTAAATTATTACTAATGAAAAATTTATCCGGATTTTTACTTTTGATGCTTGTTGCACTTGGAAGCTGCGTAAAAGATCATACACCCGCTGATGTTCTGACGCAGCTAGCCTTACCTCTGAGTCCGTTTCAGGAATCACCGGTTAAAATCAGTCCTGCAACCGGTACTGTCGATGTTTATTATAATAAAGTGACCAAGATGTTAAACTTTACTTTAAGGTGGAATAACCTCAGTGATATTCCAACCGGCGCGCACATTCATGGAACTGCGCTGAGAAACGCAAACACTGGTATTAAATTTGATTTTTTTGATCAGATCCCAAAAACAACATCCGGTACTTTTTCAAGTGAAGTAATGGTGGACGGAACTAAAATCAATGAAACGGATCTTTTGAATGGTTTGTATTATTTTAATGTACATACAAAAAACAATCCGGGCGGAGAGATCAGGGGACAGATTGAGTTTTACAATCAGAGTAATATCGTCAGCAAAATGGGCTTGCAGCTAAGCGGCAAACAGGAAAACCCTGCAAATATGAGTACGGCGACTGGTACATTGGATGTTTCCTACAACAAGACGACGAAAATGCTGAATTACTTTGTGACATGGAATAACCTCGTTAGCGCACCAACCGGCGCGCACATTCACGGTCCGGCGGTTAAAGGAACAAATACAGGAATACTTTATGATTTTTTCTCTCTAATTACGCCGACAACCTCAGGAGGTTTTTCCAACTCCGTATTAGTTGACGGAGTGAAACTGAAAGAGGCAGATCTGTTAAATGGACAGTATTACGTTAATATTCACAATGCAGCTTATCCGGGAGGCGAGATTCGGGCGCAGATCGAATTTTAGGCATCAGTTACACGGATTCGGTAAAGCTTAAACCTTTACCGAATCCGTGTAATTTTCCTGTTAATAATACGCTATGAGTTTCTCCATATAAATACATTGAAAGATATGTCTGCTTTCTTTTTGAACTGCGGGAATGAAAATCAAAAAAAATGATACTTAGCTCTTGCGTTTGTACATTACCGGCACGATTTTGTAATGCTTTATTGAAGCTAATTATCAACTAAAATATTAAAAATATGCGTTGGCAGGATTTACGCAAAAGCGGAAATGTAGAAGATCGTCGTGGAATGTCCGGTGGTGGAAAAGTCGCCATTGGTGGTGTCGGTATGGTCATTGTGGTTGTAATTGGTCTCTTAACCGGGCAGGATCCGGGGGTAATTTTAGATAATATCCAGGGCGGCCAGGGAACAGAACAGCAAAGTACCGAAAGACCTGCCGGCCCTCGTCCCGATGATAAAACGGCTGAATTCGTTTCGAAGGTGCTTGGTAGTACCGAAGATGTCTGGGGAGAAATATATAAGGAAAACAATTCCGAGTATAAGCAGCCAACACTTCAGATGTTTACAAATGCAACACAGGGAGCCTGCGGTAATGCATCTTCGGCAATGGGTCCATTTTACTGTCCTGCCGACGAAAAAGTTTATATTGATCTAGCATTTTGTGATGAACTTCGTGATAAATTCAATGCACCGGGAGAATTTGCCGTGGCTTACGTAGTTGCACATGAAGTGGGCCACCACGTTCAGAATCTAATGGGAATTTCGGAACAGGTTCAGCAACAAAGACAAAACCTAAGCAAGGAAGAATATAATAAACTGTCGGTTAAACTGGAATTACAGGCAGATTTTCTTGCCGGTGTCTGGGCAAACCGTGCGCAGAAAACGGACAATATTTTAGAACCGGGAGATTTGGAAGCTGCTTTAACAGCAGCCAACGCAATAGGTGACGATAAACTTCAAAAGGAATCCCAGGGTTACATTGTTCCCGATGCTTTTACACACGGAACTTCCCAACAGCGTATGTACTGGTTCAAAAAGGGATTTGAAACCGGTGACTTGAATCAGGGAAAATATCAGGATATTAAATAAGATTAAGTTTTTCAATATCAAAAAGGATGGCAGTCTGACCGGCTGGCCATCCTTTTTTTTATTCATTCAAAAACTCATTATAGCATTTTCATCCCGGGCCAATGCTTCCCCCGATTTTGGTTACCATGTTGTTGGTCGTAAATGTGCTTTCCTGCGTTTCTGTGTTGTAAGTTCCGCTGGTATAAACGCCGCCAAAATGACTGCCTCCGGTTATACTTCCACCGGTGTATACCTTGTACGTTCCGCTTGATTTTAATTTTGGACTTGAAAAAAGCATGGTGGCATAATTCCGGGGAATCAAAAAAGTAAGTACTTCTTTATCATCAGAAGTCCGGATGTGATAAAGCTGGTTAGCTATGCCGGAACCTAAGATGACAGATGCCTGTGTACTTACGGAAGCAGTTGGCGAGCTGGTAGCGCCTGCGGCGCCTACAAGTATTCCTCCGGTAATTTTAAAAGTATTTTTATCACAATCGAATCCTTCTTCAGGCGCCGTAGAACCAATAGCAACGACTTTTCCACCGGTCACTGTAATCTTTCCGTTAGAGTCAATGGCATCGTTGGATGTACTGTAAGCATAAATGTTACCGCCGTTGATGTAAATGAAAGTACCGGCATTGAGTCCGTCATCAGAGGTTTTTGTTGTGATTGTACCGTTATTGATGGTCATAATGCTTTTAGTTTCGATACCTTCACCACCGCTGGAGGTAATGTTGATCGTACCTCCGTTGATCGTAAGATAAGGGTCAATCGTTTTATCTGTATCCCAGGTAGCAGCAATCCCTTTATCTGCTGCGCTGATCGTAAAGGCACCATTATTAATCACAATGTAGCCCTCCTCACATTGAATTCCGTCTCCGGCAGTAGTAATGTTTATTATACCGCCGTCTACGATAAATGCATCATTGGTATGAATTCCATCCGAAACTGCGCCGGTAACTTTTATATTACCGCTGATCACCCTGACGTATTCATCGCTGCAGATCGCATGTTTATAATTTGCTTTGATGTTCAGACTGCCTGCACCTGAAAACACAAGCTGTCCCTCGCTGAAAAGCGTTGCTTTCATGTCCTCTGTTCCGCTGGCTGTATAGGTTGCTCCGTCAGTCAGGGAATTTGTAGTATTATCAGCCAGAACCAGAAAAACCCGTTTGCTAGACTGGATATTAATCGCAGGCCCATCGGCATTCGTTATGTTAACGCCATTCAGCGTCAGCTTGATTTTTTTATCACTGTAAATTTTGACGGATCCGTTCGCGGTTGTTCCGGATAGTTCGTATTCTACATCTGCAACAGTTGAATTGACCGTCACATCTCCATTGGCCTGCGTGACGGTAACTCCGGCTCCGGGCAGCGGGTTAATAACTGTAAGGGTCGTTCCAAAATTAATAATCACTTTTGAGCTGAAAGTGGCGTTGGCAAGAAGATCATCAGCGTTGGCTGCAATGCCTGCATTACCCTCAGCTGTGCCGGAGGAACTGGTCAGGCTGTCAATGCTAATTGAAGCAGTGTTGTTACCGTTTTCTGATCCTGGTTCTACCTCATCCTTTTCCTTGGAACAGGAACTCAGTATGGCAAAGCTTAGCATGCAGAGTATAAGGAAGAAGGGCCTTAAAGGTTTATGCGGATTTATTAACTTTTTAATTGATGTCATTTTGCTGTACGTTAATCCGGAACTAAATTTTAGAATCAATATCCGTTACGCTGAGCAGGTTAGGATTGTTGCGTTTATTACTCCATTTGTAAAAAATGATAAATCAAAATGACGTTCTCAATAAAAGCTGGAAGATATTGTTTCTCACATTTTGATCCGCTTCAATCTGATAGCGGAACATATAACCGGTTTCTATTTCCAATTCTTCACTTAACCGGTAACCCACACCCGCATAAGCACGGTTCTGATTGTACAGACTATGGTTAATCTTATTTTTACCCTGAACGTTCAGAAATATCTCGTTTTGTATGGATGTATAAATACCTTTTTTAAATTCGGCATCTGCAATTATTGGAATTTGCAGCTGGATATAATGTCTGAATCGCTGAGCAAATACATTATGATTAGTTCTTTTTATAAAACGCTGCTCATAACGAAGCCGATTGGTAATTTGAATCCGGGACACCTTGTTTTCAATCTGATACTGTTGGTAAATTCGATTTTCAGGCTCGGACTGAAAGTCTCCATTTTCTTTTTCCCAACTACCAAAATAAGTATATCCCAACAAAATGGTTTGCTTATCTGAAAGAAGGTAGCCCAAACCTGCCCGAAGCAACAAATTACTTACATACTTCGCCTGATTAGCAGAACGGATCTGTGCGTCTGAACTGATCTGCCAATGTTTTGAAAGTTTTTGCTGGTGTGACCAGAATAGCCATCCGTTATACTGTATATTCTGGCTCCTGACAACTGATGGAAATGCTGAAATACACAGGAAAACAATTAAATTTTTCATCAAATATGAAAGTATGGTTTAGCTTACTGAGAGTAGCTTTTCTATCATAACCATACCAATTCACAACAGATGTAAATCTTCCAATGTGTGGGCTGTTATTAAACTCGGTTTCAAAGGATCAGGGTGTTTCCTTTTGAATTTTTTCTTCTGCGAGTTCAATATCTTCCTGCTCTGCTTCCGGCTCTTCCTGCTGCAATTCAGCCAGATGCTCGAACTGCAATTGAATCAGGATGGGGAAGTGATCTGAAGAAAAGTTTTCCAGCCGATGTAGCTGTATAAGTTTAAAGTCCGTTGAACAAAAAACATGATCAAGGGGGAATCTCAGAAAAGGGTATTGAGCGTGAAATGTATTGTAAAATCCCCTTCCGATACGGGGATCCAACAGGCCGCTTATTTTTGTAAAAAGCTTGGTAGTGTAGGACCAGGCCACGTCATTAAGGTCTCCGACAACAACGGCAGGTGCCTTGTTTTCCTTCACTTCCTTTGCTACAAGAAGTAATTCTTTGTCACGTTCAGTCGAATACATATTTTCACCGGGAACGGGCGGAGTAGGGTGTACGCAGTACAAATCGATGATTTGTCCGGAAGGTAATTCGACTTGTGTTTTAATAGATGGGATTTCTTCGTCGACTAGGTACCTCACGTGTGGATTAATCAGTTTGTACTTTGAGTAAAGCAGCATTCCATACGTATTTTCCAATGGGACAGGCACCTGATAGGCATACTTTTCCTTTAACTCCTTCGTGCCCTGGTGCCAAAACTCATCCGTTTCGAGCAAAAGAATGATGTCAGGATCATACTTCTGCAATATCTTCATACAGCCGGCAGTATTTTTGTTATCCTGAAAAACGTTTGAAGAAATTATGCTGAGCTGATTGGGCTCATCTTGCATAGTCGCTTTCAGAAGTACCTTTTTTGCCAGAAATGTAAATGGGGAAATTTGGTAAATGAGATAAAAAGCATTGATAATCAATGCTGATAAAACAAAAATGTCCCGTCTTTCTGAAATAGAAAATATGGAGGTATATACGATGATAATGGTCAGGTTCAGAAAAAGCTTCTGAAGACGCGGATATTCAAAAACCCGAAAAGCCCAATAGTCATTTTTAATAAGCGGAATCAGAGAAAAAAGAATGACAATTCCGCCGGAAATTTCCAGTATTAATTTAAGAGAATGCATTTAAAAATGTTGTATCAGGATTGTTGAGCGCATAAATATCTGAAAAAAACAGCAGAACGGCTCATGATAGGTAAAGCAGGTATTAAATTGCACCTACTTTAATTTCACAGCTTTTACACCCTCCGTAGTAATTTTTACCGGATTGATCAGCCCTTTTTCATTAAAACTCATAACATCAATGCACGTTTCCCGATGGTTGCCATCCGTTTCGCTTAGAGGTCTTCTGTGATAAACAATGTAAAACTGATCTTTGCCCGGAACCTGAATAACAGAATGGTGACCTGCGCCTGTGGCTACTTTCGGATCTTGCTGAAGAATTTTGTCAATCCGCTCGAACGGCCCGAATGGAGAATCTGCAATGGCATAAGCAACTGAATAGTTCGGGCCTGTCCAGCCACCCTCTGACCACATAAAATAATATTTTCCGTTACGAATAAACATAAACGGTCCTTCGACATAACCTTTCGGCGTTATTTCTTTAAAAATACTTCCATCTTCAAACGGCACAAATCCTGTAAAATCATCTTTCAATTTGGCAACATTACAGTGTCGCCAGCCGCCGTAGTAGAGGTAATATTGTCCATCCTTATCCTTAAACACAAACTGGTCAATAGGCTGTGCGCCATTGTGAAATTTATCAATCAGAGGCTTTCCAAGATAATCCTTAAAAGGACCTTCCGGTTTGTCCGCAACAGCTACACCAATTCCGCCTCTTTCATTATCATTTTGAATATCATTGGCTCCGAAAAATAAATAGTACTTTTTATCCTTTTCAATAATAGATGGGGCCCACATGGCTCTTTTTGCCCATTTTACCGAAGCGGTATCCAGGATCTTCTCGTGTTTCTGCCAGTTGACCAGGTCTGACGAGGAGAAAGCATCCATAAATACCTGTTGGTTATAAGGTGCTGAAAAAGTAGGATATATCCAGTATTTATTTTTAAAAATGATTCCTTCAGGATCTGCATACCAGCCGGGAAAGACAGGGTTGCCGGAAGTTGTTTTTGCTTTCTGTGCAATTGCTGATCCGGAAAAGAAAAATAGAAAAATAATAGGAATAAGCTTGTTCATGGTTTAAAACTAGTCTGAAATAAATAATTAGTAATCTCCGCCAGCCCCGGCCCCGGAAAAGCTGCCATCTCCCGAATCAATATTTCCGGTGGAATTATGATTTGAAAATTGTGCCGCAAACAATGATTCCAACTGAAAGGATTCTATATCTCCCGAGAGCTGATCACTGATTCCATACCTGGGTACTTTCAGATATCTGACAGCACATACTGCAAATAAAATCATAAAAATGCCAGCTGCAATAAGTGTTTGGGCAAGAGTTAAAAAATCATTGTAAAATAGAAAGGTATATGCAGAAAATCCCAGACAGATCAAGCCTGTCAGCAGCAGCATTCTGTTTTTATTCCTCAGTCCGTAAATGAAGTAGAGTGAGGGAATTGTAATTGTAAAAAGCCAGAATAAAGGTGCAAATGAGATTTGCGGGGAAGTAGTTGTACCGGGAATGTCCATTAGCAAGGCATTTGTCTCACGAACAACAAGATAATTGCCCCCAAGATAAAAGCAGATCAGAGAAAGAAGTTTAAAAATCTTTCTGCAATCCTGATAGTAGGTAAGCGTCACTTTCTCAGCAGTGCCGTAAATCAGTACAGACATAATCATTATAGCGAAAGGCAACAGCATTTTTCCCATTGCCGACTGTAGCATCAAATTAGCGGGTAACACCAGGTAGGTTGCAAAAAATGCAATGGAGCAAATCAAGTCCGCATAATAGTAGATTGCCAATGAAAGAACCAGAAGAATAATCAGGCAATATTGCCACACTTCCAGTCTGTTATCAAAAAATGAAAAGAGACAAATAAACAGAGAGGTTATGGAAGCATAAAGAAGGGCATTGTCAACTCCGCTATGAAAGAGCCTGCGGTTTCTGATCTGCTGATTGAGCATAAACATGAATCCTGCAAAACTCAGCAGACATATTGGAACATATGCATATTGACCGCCATCCATGAACATAATTGTTAGTAAGCCGGTAAAAAAGGAACAGGCGATACAGGCAAAAAGGAAAAGGCCAATTTTAATAAATTGGCTGGGACGATAAAAATTACTGGGAAAATTTTCTTTGACAGATGCAAATTGTTCTTCACTGATCAGTTTTTGTGAAAGCCATTTTGCCGCGGTTTTTTCAATAGCCAAGTTGGTTACCCAAGTCTCATTATAAGCTTTTTTCATTTCTGATACCAAGTATTTTCTTAAAGTTCAATAGAAAAAAGATCATTCCGATGCTGGAAAACAAGAAGTAGTAAACCGCTATAAAACCAGCTATTGTATCGTCAAGAATATTGAAAATAGCATAAGTTACAATAACGTATGCATAGATAGTCCCCATTAAAAGAAATACAGCCGATTGATTTTGGCGCGACCGCAAAATAAAGAATAAGCTCAGTACAACTCCGCATATAAAATAAACAGGTTTGTAATGATGATTGAAAAGACCTGCTAAGGATGCAACTGCTGCTAAATTTCCGCCTAGAAAAAAGTAGGTAAAAGAGAAGTGTGCTTTCAGATTTCTTAGAATGGAAACCTGGCCAAAAATAACCAGCGCAAATCCAAGGCTAATTGCTGATATTATTAAGTTTATATTGGTAAAGTCATTTTTGGCGATAATGGATAGCGGTGCAATCGTTAGTCCAAGCCAGGTAGCAAGTCCGGTTATGGCCATTGATAGAACACCTGCGTGGTCAAGGCGGTAAGCGCAGCAAAAGAAAACTACTGTAGGAATCAGTACTGCAAGCCCATACTTTGTACCAAAAATGTTATACTGATATTGAATATAACCTTCCAAAATCAGGAATAAGCTACACGCAAGAAGTAGGGAATAGTCCGATAACTTATTCGGATTAGTAGTCCGATTCCAGGAAAAGGGAAGCCTGTTTATAAAAGAATAGTAGAAGCAGCCGGTCGTTAACAGCGCTAATAAGGTAAGGATAAACTGATGACCAATGCTGTCAATATTTTCATAAATTACAATTCCTGCGCCTGAAACTAAAAGTAAAATGCCAATATATAGTATTGATCTTAGCTCATGATGTACAGAAAATGGCTTTTTATTTAACTCATCTTCAATGAGTTTTGCATGATAAGCTGAAATAATATTTTTTGACAGAAGCTCTTCGAGCACTTTTAAACGGGTCATAAGCAAATTGTTATGGCTGACAATTTTAGCAGTAATCAGCCAGCTTTGTCTTACCGGTTAATATTTAAAAGCGCAGCGTAAAATGTTCCTTAGGCTGTTCCTTACGGAAAAATACCAGACCAATCCAGAAGAGATCAACTGTCAGAGTTACTTGCGGATGTAATTTAATTTCCTCCCAGGCCTTGGTCATCTCAGCGGACCAGTAAATATCATCGAATATGAAAACAGAATCGTTTGCTGCGTATGGCAGACAGTTTTCAAAATAACGGACCGTTGGTTCGTAACGGTGATTGGCGTCAAAATAGGCAAAGTCTATGGTTTTTGCCATTTTACTCAGTTGCTGTGGAAGTGTGTGGTCAATATTGCCAACCACAACCTGAATATTGCTGGCCTTGGCGGAATTGAAATTTTCTTTCGCTATTGAGGCAGTCTGAGGGCAACCTTCGAAGGAAATAATCTGAGCATCCGGTTTTGCCCGGGACATGTAAAGCGTTGTTAGTCCCAGTGATGTACCAAGTTCAAGAATCGTTTTGGGCTGGAATCGTTTAATCAGTCTGTTAAATAGCTTTGCAAACTTTTCCGGCTTCTCAGCATTTTTTGCAATGGTTTTAATCTTTCTCAAATTGGATTTATTGATCCGGGAACCCGCACCCAAATCCAGAATTTCAATTTGCTGTTCAGATTTGAGCAACATTTTTCTTAATGCTTTGAGCTCTTCATAATCCGGATTATAATCCTTATTTTCTGCAATAACCTGTGTATAAAGGTCGAATAAAAATGGTGAGTGAATGGCATGTTCGTTTCCGGAACGAAGCAGATATTTTAGATAAGCAGCAATCAAGTGAGTTTTTTTTAAGCTAAACAGATTCGTTAGATGGGATTAGATTCCGCTAATTCATCCGGTAGGGGACCAGCAGTGAAAAAGCAGGTATGATCACACGAAACTGCTTTCCGTCAACAATCCTTTCCATCAGATAGGTACCTGACATTTTTCCCATGTCCGTGCGGAGGTTACATCCTGAAACATAATCATGTATATCTCCGGGTTCTAATACGGGCTGTAAGCCTACTACGCCTTCACCCTCTACTTCGCGTACTGTTCCGTTGGAATCGTAAATCAGCCAATGCCTGCGAAGTAGCTTTACAGTATACTCACTATGATTTTCAATGAGAATCTTGTACGTAAATACGTAATGATCCTGCCCGGGATTGGAATAATCAGGCTGATATTCTGTCAATACGGTGATCTTTACACCATCTGTAACTTTCGAAACCATATAAGATCGAGGGTGTTGGTAAGTATTGAGAAGTTAAAGTATCATCAATTTGTTTGTAATACTTCTACATAAACGAAAATAGTCATCATTTGCTGATAAAACAAAATGAAAAAACATTTTAATTTGGTTATAAATTAAACAGGTGCGTTATGGATGTTAAAATAGAGGAGTCATGGAAGGCTAAACTTTCTCAGGAATTCGAGAAACCATATTTTAGTGCATTGACAGATTTTGTCAAACAAGAATATAAAAGCAAAACGATCTATCCGCCAGCAAAACAGATCTTTAACGCTTTCAATCACTGCAGTTTTGATAACTGTCGTGTCGTAATTTTGGGGCAGGACCCTTATCATGGCCCCGGACAGGCTAATGGACTTTGTTTTTCAGTTAATGATGGCGTACGGATGCCTCCTTCACTGATCAATATTTTTAAAGAAATCCAGTCTGATTTGAATAAACCTTTTCCCCAATCGGGCAACCTGGAAAGGTGGGCATCGCAGGGAGTACTGTTGTTAAATGCTACTTTAACTGTGCAGGCCGGAGCAGCCGGCTCTCACCAAAGCAAAGGATGGGAGCGGTTTACAGATGCGGTCATCAAGTGTATTTCTGATGAGAAGAAAAATGTGGTATTTCTTCTTTGGGGTAAATACGCCCAGGATAAAGGTGCTGTAATTGATACATCAAAGCACTATGTTCTCAAATCCAGGCATCCGTCACCCATGTCAGCTAATGCCGGCGGCTGGTTTGGAAATCAGCATTTCAGTAAAGCAAATGCCTATCTGAAAGAACATAAGTTGGAACCCATTAACTGGTAAATAAAAAAAGAGCCGGGAAACCTGGCTCTTTTTAAAAATTTTCACTCCTATTACTATTATTTTTTATTTCTCGATACTTGAATTCAGTTCAAGTACTTTATCCCAATTCGCTTCATTTCCTTTGATGAAAGCTTTGCGGTCTGCATTGGCTACATATTGCTGGGCTCCTTCTTTTGTACGAAAAGTCAGGTAATGCACAACATCAAACTGTCCTTCCGCTTCTGTATTTTTTTCAACACGTCCTGCTGAATAAGCTACAACATCTTTCACATTATTTTTTAAGGAAGCAAAATCACGCATGTGTTTTTCAATATCCTCCGGAGTTGTTCCAGGTTTAAATTTGATACAAATTACGCGCTGTGTTTCCGCAGCTTTGTGAGGTACATAAGCTCCGTAAATAACGAGCATGAAAACGCACAGAGCGAAAACAGGTACCAGATATCCTATTGTTTTATTTTTTGGTTTCATTATCAGTTACTAATTGAATAGCATTTTTGAATTTTACTATACAAAAGTAATAATTAAAATTTAATTGTACTATTTATATAAAAAATATGAACAATTTTGTCTTTTTAATGTTGTGTAAAATTTTATAGATATACATATCAATATTACAGCATATTATTTTGCAAAATTTTTTATAAAAATTTGATCAATAGTGTTATATGATATTCTGCATAGGTCTGTTTTTGATTGCAAAATTTTATAACATGGTTTCTAAGGTTTATAAATCGAAGGTTTTGTTACTTTTTTTTGAATTTCTGTATAAACCGGTGTATCCGTCGCGATATAACGTATCAAAATAATCTACGGAATAGGAATTTACAGATGTGAAAAAATATTTGATAAAATTTATAAATATTTTGAAAGAGAGCTGTCTTTCAGTGTTTTTAGTGACCAGTTTAATCCTGCTGACAGGATTTTCTCCACGGTGGGGTTTTTGGGCGCATCGAAGAATTAATCGTCTGGCCGTTTTTCGTCTTCCGGAACCTATGCAGGTTTTTTACAAAAAGCATATCGATTTTATTACCGAGAATGCAGTAAATCCTGACCGGAGACGGTATGCTGTAGTAGGAGAGGCAGAAAGACATTTTATCGATCTGGATGTATATGGCGACAGTGCGCTATACATACTTCCCCGATACTGGAAAGATGCAGTAGAAAAAGTAGGAGAAGACAGTTTAAGAAAGCACGGGATTGTTCCCTGGTATGTTCAGTCAGCAGCGTTTCAACTTACAGAAGCATTTAAAGAGAAAGACCCCAGACGTATCTTACGTATCAGCGCTGACCTGGGGCACTACATTGCTGATGCGCATGTACCACTGCATACAACAAGGAATTACAACGGACAACTCACAGGCCAGGAAGGCATTCATGGTTTTTGGGAATCCCGTTTGCCTGAATTATTTGCCGAAGATTATAATCTTTGGATCGGGGAGGCAGCTTATGTTGATCAGATATCGACAGACATTTGGCAGGTGGTTGCGGATTCGCATATGGCCAGTGACTCGGTTTTTAAATTTGAAAAACAATTAACTGCGGAATTTGATCCGGATAAAAAATACAGTTATGAGCTGAGAAATAATATTCTGACGAGAACTTATTCAAAAGAGTTTTCCCAGCGCTATCACCAGATGCTGGCTGGACAGGTACAGCGGCGCATGAAAAGTGCAGTACAAATGGTAGGTAATGTCTGGTATACCTGCTGGATAAATGCAGGGCAGCCGGATATGAACCAGATGACCAGTTTCAGCCTAAATCAGGAGGATAAAAAAGAGCAAGCCGCCGAGCAGCAGAGCTGGATTCGGCGGCTTTTTGGAATAAGACCGGAAGAAAATTGAAAAGGTTTATTTCAATTTGAGATATGTTTTACGGAAATACTTAACGCTCTCTGCAACTTCCGGTGCGTTATTTTCCCAGTGATATTCATATTCAACCGAGATCGGGCCCTTAAATTTCTGACGTTTCATTTCAGCCATAACGGCATCAACTTTACTGTCGCCTTTGCCCCAGACAACATCGTGATATTTGCCATCCGGCGTGTCCTTGACAACATCTTTAAAATGCATTCCCAGCACATGTCCATCCAGTTGTTTCAGGCAGGCAACCGGATCCAAACCTGAGCGCACCCAGTGGCCAATGTCGGAGCATGAGCCTATAAACTTACTTTTGGCAGCATATTTCAACACAGAATCCGGGCTCCAGTAACGTGATGGTTTCGGGTGATTATGAAGTGCAAGATTAATCTTGTATTTCTCAGCCATAGGTATAATATATTCAAACTGGCCGGGATCCGGCTCTGTGTCAATATTTTGCACACCCATGTCTTTTGCAAATGCGAACAATTGTTCCCATTCTTCCTTATCCTTACCTTTTACCACCCCATACGCAGTAATGGTTATACCATATTTTTTCAGAAGCGCTTTTACTTCTGAACGCTTTGCTGCATCCATTTTGAAATCCATTTTTCCCTCGATTCCACCACCGATTGTTTGGCCGGGATATGCTTCTACATATTTTAAACCGCAGCTGTCGATTTTCTTTAAAGCTTCGGCAAAGGTGAACAGTCTGAAAGTATATGCCTGTGCACCAAGTTTCCAGCCAGCCTTATTTTCCGGACCATGTTGTGCCTGTGCCGAAACGCCGAGCAAGGCCATGAAAATGAATCCAAACGAGATTTTTCTTAATTGCATAATTTTGAATGAATGAATTGATTATAGAAGTGAAAGGAGGAAAATAATATATATCTACTCGGTCCAGACTTTAAGTATGCGTGCAGTAACCAGGAGCTGGCCCGTATGCCGTTGGGTATGCTCGGCCGCATGGAAGAGAAGTCCGAGGTGCGTAGAGGCGACTTTTGCTCTGCCAACATACCGGACCTGAGTCAATGTGTTTTCATCTGTTTCCTTAAATTGTGTGACGGCACGTTCCACCTGTAATTTAAAATTTTCCAGCAGATCAATGAATTTACAGCCTGTAAAAGGCTCAGTAGACTCATTTCTCAAAAATTCCAGCTGTTTTTCAGTAAGCGATTCTCCGCGTGCATAGGTTAGTAAACGATCCAGTACACCTGCGAGGTGCTGAAGATGAAAGCCTATCGATGCCACGCCTGCAGGTCGTTGCCACAGCATCTGATCCGGAAAGTTGTGTTCCAGTGCGCTGATTTCTTCCAGCGCCTGGTACAGGGCATGAGCAGCAGGTTGTAATAATGGAGGAACACCCGGGAGCGGACCTCTTAGCCAGACTTCTTGTTTTTGCATATGGCAATTAACAAAAAAAAGGAACTCTTCTACAAGTTCCTTTTAAATAATAGAATCGGGTTGACTTACTTATTTCGCTATGTCAATCTGAACAGGTTTCCCTTTGATCGTATTTCCGTCCATGGCACGAAGTACCGCACGGGCATCGCGTTCAGGTACGTCAACGAATGTAAATTTGTCATAAATATCAATGGCTCCGATGGTTTTTCCGGGAATGTTCGCTTCTCCTGCAATGGCACCAACGATATCTTTTGGCAGGATATGATCCTTACGTCCAAGACTTAAAAACAAACGGGTCATACCAGCTTCCGGTGTTGCCGAACGTTTTGATTCGTCTCTTCCGCCGCCTTCACTTCTCCTTGAATCAGCACGTGGTGCAAAACGATCAGAACCTGCGCCTGCTCCGCGACGGTCGTCACTACCACCTCTTTCAAAACGGCTGCCTCTTTCGAACCGGCTTCCTCCACGGCTTTCACGTTCTCCGCCACGACGATCGCCGCTGCGTTCCGGACGTTCTCCGCCACGTCTTTCTTCCCATGCAAGGTTGCTGTCTGAGTATTCGTTTTTCTGAACACCCATGATCTGCTTAGCCATTGCACCAACGATCTGCTCGGTTGAGTAGCCGCTGTGATGAAGCATTTCAAGTACATCCTGATACAGATCCGCATCACTGCTTCCCTGGATCGATGCTGCGATACTCTCTACGAAACGTGCCTTACGAACACCAACGATATCTTCAAAAGAAGGTATAACACCTTTTTCGATTTTTACTTTTGTATAATTTTCAATGGTTTTCAGACGGAATTTTTCATCACGTGCTACCAGTGAAAATGCCTTACCAGACATCCCTGCACGGCCTGTACGGCCGATACGGTGAACGTAATATTCTTCATCCAAAGGAATGTCGTAGTTAATTACGCCATCCAGTCCGCTTACGTCAATACCGCGTGCTGCTACGTCTGTGGCAACCAGGATGGTGGTAACACCAGCCTTAAACTTGCTCATTACATTGCTACGCTGCTGCTGACGCAAATCACCATGAATACCTTCTGATGCATAACCACGAAGCTGAAGATCTTCAACGATCTCATCCACTTTGCGCTTTGTGTTACAGAATACAAGCAGGGATTTCAGGTGGTACATGTCAATCAGACGTGTCATTACTTCCACTTTTGCCTGAGGTTTAACCTCAAAACAAACCTGTTCGATGTTTACGTTTGTCAATTCATTACGAACCACTTTGATCAGAATCGGATCATTCAGGAAGCGTTTGGTGATCGACATGATAGGTTTCGACATCGTAGCCGAGAAAAGGATCGTCTGGCGGTCTTCCGGCATGTCAGCTAAAATGCTTTCGATATCCTCACGGAAACCCATGTCAAGCATTTCATCCGCTTCATCCAATACCATCATTCGTACCTGATCAAATTTCAAAGTACGACGTTCCATGTGGTCCATCACACGGCCTGGCGTTCCAACCACGATATGTACACCTCTTTTAAGTGAGCGTATCTGACGGTCAATAGAGTCTCCTCCGTATATAGCTTCTATTCTTAGTCCTTTCTGATATTTTGCAAGTCTTCCGATTTCCTCAGAAACCTGAACCGCCAATTCGCGGGTAGGGCACAGTACAAGGGCTTGTACTGCATTATTCGTTACATCAATTCTTTCAAGTACAGGTATACCAAACGCAGCAGTTTTACCTGTTCCTGTCTGAGCCTGGCCGATTACATCGGATCCTCTCATGACAGCAGGAATACCTTGCGCCTGGATAGGAGAGGGTTTTGTGAAACCCATCTCAGTTAAGGCTTTAAGGATAGTTTCTGAGATACCTAAATCTTCAAAGGTCTCAAACGGTTCAACAGCATCAATTACTTCAGTTGTTTCAGTTATCATTTATCTTATTGTTATTAAAAATTCTTATTTATAAATACAGTTAATACACATGTATATTCCATCACCTGATCTCACAAAATTGCGAAAACAGCAAACACGGAAAATTGCACAACTGGAAAAATTCTATATGTCGTTTGATTCAAAAAATGAATCAATTGGGCCGGACAAAAAGAATGACAGCCAGTAAAATTTTATTTTATAAAGGGGGATTGCGCAAAAAGCCCACCAACCACAAACCATCCGTGGGGCTCTGCATAACGAAACGGTAATAACCAACCGGGCAAATTTTAAGGCTGGGAGCGGACTGACCGCTAAAACCGGGAATGAAGCAGAGAAGCGAACGGATGTTCGTTCTTATTTTATGCAAAAGTAAGAATAATATTCAAATAAACAATGTATTGGATATTTTAATTGTAATATTTTTAGAAATTGGCAAATTACTTATCAGAGCAGTATAAAACTCAGGAAACAGATACATTCAGAATTTGTGAATATCCGGAAGTTACTTTTTCAGGTCATGAATGTCTTACAAAACGAATCACCGATTTTGGTGAGATGACAATACATTACAACTATATCAATGAAAAAATTCTTTTTTACGGCCATGCTTGCTATTGCTGGTTATGCTTCACACGCACAAAAAAATACGCTGTTAGTTTACGGAGATCTGGGTATCAATTCTGAGAAATCGGCGGCAGACGTTAAAACTAATAGCTTTTTATTCTCACCTGGTGTCGGTTATCAATTTGATGATCACTGGACAGGCGGTGTCAACCTGAGAACGCAAAACGGTAAATCGGGTTCACCTCAAATAAAAACCAGTGCTTTTTCAGCCGGGCCATTTATCCGTTATGCTTATCCGCTGTCGGACATTTTCGCAGTGTATGGTCAATTCAATGCAAATGTTGCAACTTCCAAAATAGCAGGCGTAAAGAGCAATGGTTTTGAAGGAGTACTGTTTCCGGCTATTGGCGTAAATCTTAAAAATGGTTTTGCGCTGAACTTTAACTTCGGAAGTCTGTCATTTATTACAATCAAGGCAAAAGGACAATCCGAAAGCGCGTCAAAATTTGGTTTGAATTTTGGCAGCGGAGCGGGTTTTGGAATTTCTAAGAATTTTGGACTGTAACACAAAAAAGCTGTATCGATCGAAACCGGTACAGCTTTTTTGTAATTATAATTCGATTAAAGAACCTCGTTCACATCGGAATAATGCATGTTCCAGGCATCGGAAACACCTTTGAAAACAATTTTGCCATTCACTACATTTAATCCTTTACGTAGTTCTTCATTATCTGCGCATGCTGATTTCCACCCTTTGTTTGCCAACTGAAGTGCATAAGGCAGTGTTGCATTTGTTAAAGCAAGGGTTGAAGTATAAGGAACTGCGCCCGGCATGTTTGCTACGCAGTAATGTACCACACCATCTACTTCATAAATCGGATCTTCATGTGTTGTAGCATGAGAAGTTTCAAAACAGCCGCCCTGATCTATGGCCACGTCAACCATAACCGTTCCCGGCTTCATCAGCTTCAGCATATCTTTTGTAATCAGTGAAGGCGCTTTTGCACCCGGTATCAGCACGCCGCCGATAATCAGGATTGAACTTTGTACCAGTTCACGGATATTATATTCATTGGACATTACCGTATCCACATTAGCTGGCATAATGTCTTCCAGATAACGAAGACGTGGCAAGCTGATATCAACAATGGTTACATTGGCACCAAGTCCCGCAGCCATTTTAGCAGCCTGTGTTCCTACGATCCCGCCACCCAGTACCAGTACATTTGCAGGTTTCACACCGGCAACACCGCCAAGCAGGATACCAAACCCGCCCATTGGTTTTTCAAGATATTTTGCGCCTTCCTGAACCGCCATGCGGCCAGCTACTTCGCTCATCGGAACAAGCAAAGGTAAGCTTCTGTCTGCTTTTTCTACGGTTTCGTAAGCCAGGCAAACTGCTTTGCGCTCAATCATCGCATTGGTTAACGGTTCTGAGGATGCAAAGTGAAAATAAGTAAAAAGAAGCTGATCTTCTTTTATCAAAGCATATTCGCTTTCAATAGGCTCTTTCACCTTTACGATCATTTCCGCAATGCTGTACACTTCTTCGATAGTCGACAGCACAGTTGCACCTGCTTCGGTATACTGGTCATCTGAAAATCCGCTTCCCTTGCCGGCTTCGGTTTGTACATAAACAGTATGTCCATGTTTGCGGAATTCGGTTACACCCGCTGGCGTAACAGCCACACGGTTTTCATTATTCTTAATTTCTTTGGGAACGCCAATGATCATTGATCGGAAGTTTAAATCGTAAAAAGCAAGATCTTATTTTCACTACAAAATTAAGTTTTTGTGGAAAATGATACTTTAAATTACCTTTTGAATAGAAAACAAAACTATTTTTGACATCATTTGTAAGAAAAAAAACTTTACGGCAAGTTCTCCGGAGTTTTTAACAAGAAAAAAAACTATATGCAGCCAGACGCTACTGATAAGAAAATACTGGAGTTGTTACAGCAGAATGCCCAACTGACTATCAAAGAGATTGCCAGCAGGATAAATCTTTCGGTTACGCCTGTGCACGAACGTATCCGTAAAATGGAAAGGGAGGGTTTTATTGACAAGTATGTCTGTTTGTTAAACCGCAGAAAACTAGGCAAGTCTTTGCTGGTTTATTGCCATGTTACCCTTGATAAACAGCGTAAGGAAAGCTTTGAGGATTTTAATCAGGCAATAGCTGTTATGCAGGAAGTGCTTGAATGTTCAATTGTATCGGGTAACTTTGATTATATGTTAAAAGTTGTGGTGGAAGATGCCGAGGCTTATAATCAATTCTACCAGTTAAAACTTTCTGCACTTAAAAGCGTGTTACACATCAGCAGCTATTTTGTGATTTCAGAAATTAAATATACCACAGGAATTTCTGTGCTTTGAAGTGAAAATATCAACAAAGCTAAAAGCCACCGGCCGGAAGCGAACTTTCATCAATTATGAATAAAAATTTCAGGGACGGGCTTAATCTGATGTCAAAAGTGACGCCGAAAAGAGCCTGGAATGCATTACAGATTTTAGGGAGTTATTTTTATTCTAAAACGACAGGTAATCCTGTTCATTGGGGAATGCCTATTGCGATCTCTTTTGAGCCTACTACAAGCTGTAACCTGCGCTGTCCGGAATGCCCAAGTGGATTGCGGTCTTTCACCAGGCCGACAGGTATGATGGAGGAAAAGCTGTACAAAAAAACGATAGACGAGCTTGCGGATACGCTGTTGTACCTGATATTTTATTTTCAGGGAGAGCCCTATCTGCATCCGAAGTTTTTTGAACTGGTCCAATATGCACATGACAAAGGGATATATACCGCTACCTCAACAAACGCGCATTATCTTACAGATGAAAAAGCGAGAAAAACGGTGGAATCAGGCCTGGACAGGCTGATTATTTCTATTGACGGAACGACTCAGGATGTCTATCAGCAATACAGGATTGGAGGAAATCTTGAAAAGGTGCTGGAAGGAACGCGCAATATTATTAAATGGAAAAAGGAATTAAAATCCAGTACGCCGCATGTGATCTTTCAGTTTCTGGTTGTCAAGCCCAACGAACATCAGATAGAGGATGTCAAAAAACTGGCGCTGGAAATGGGCGTGGATGAAGTGGGTCTGAAAACGGCTCAGATATATGACTATGAGGAAGGAAACGAACTGATCCCTACCATTGATAAATATTCGCGTTATGAAAAGAAACAGGACGGCAAGTTTTCAATCAAAAACAAGTTTGTTGATCATTGCTGGAAAATGTGGCATTCCTGTGTAATTACCTGGGACGGCGGCGTTGTTCCCTGCTGTTTTGATAAGGATGCGGAATATCAGCTGGGAGATATGAAAAGACAAACGTTCCGTCAGCTTTGGAGAGGAAAAAAATATAATGATTTCAGAGCTTCGCTGATACGCTCCCGGTCGGAGATCGAAATGTGTAAGAATTGTACTGAGGGAACACAGGTATGGGCGTGAAACATTTGGAATTTTTACCGTTTAATATTTTTTAACTAAATAATAATACTGAATAAAATATTGATTTTCAGATTGTTGTTATCTTTTTGCAAAACTCCGTGGAACATTTTTTGGTGGTTTGCCATGAATAGTGGAAATTTGAATCCGGTAACTCACATGAATACATGGGCAAAGTAATTGCAATTGCAAATCAAAAGGGTGGTGTAGGAAAAACGACCACTGCTATTAACCTGGCTGCAAGTTTGGCAGCACTCGAATTCAGAACGCTTCTCATTGATGCAGATCCTCAGGCAAATTCAACTTCCGGACTAGGGTTTAATCCCCAGGAAATGGAAAACAGCATTTATGAATGTATGGTTGAACAAGCCCGTACAGCTGATATTATTCTTGATACAGATTTTCCTTATCTTCATTTATTGCCTTCTCACATTGACCTGGTAGGGGCGGAAATTGAAATGATTAATTTAAAGAACCGCGAGCAGCGCATGAAAGATGCCATTGCTGAGGTTCGTGATAGTTATGATTTTATCGTGATAGACTGTTCGCCTTCCCTTGGGCTTATCACAATCAATAGTTTAACAGCAGCAGATTCGGTCATTATACCGGTACAGTGTGAATATTTCGCATTGGAAGGGCTTGGTAAGCTGCTTAATACCATCACAATTATACAGTCAAGATTAAATACAGACCTTGTTATTGAAGGTATATTATTGACGATGTATGATCTTCGTCTTCGTTTATCCAATCAGGTAGTGAATGAAGTTACCAGTCATTTTGAATCACTGGTCTTTAATACAATAATTCCCCGTAATGTCAGAATAAGTGAAGCACCAAGTTATGGAATTCCCGTAATGGCACAGGATGCGGACAGTAAGGGAGCAATCAGCTATCTGAACCTGGCACGGGAAATCCTGACAAAAAACGGGCTGCTTTCATCAGACAGACAAATGGGTGTAAATTGATCACGATTCTGTAAAGAAGGGGAGCATACATGGAAACAAATAGTAAGAAAAACAGAATGACCGGCCTTGGCAGAGGTTTGGGTGCTTTGCTTCAGGATTCTGAAAAAGTAAATACCACCCGCTCAAATGCAAGAATTGCAGCCGCCACGGCCGAAGTTGTAGGTTCAATGAATATGTTGGACATTGGTTCGATAGAGGCCAATCCTTATCAGCCAAGAACCAGTTTTGATCAGGAAGCATTGCAGGAACTTGCCGACTCCATCAGAGTTCAGGGGATTATTCAGCCTATTACGGTAAGACAAACCGGAGATGATTCTTATCAGCTGATATCAGGAGAGAGGCGTTTGCAGGCATCGCGGTCTATTGGGATGACCAGTATTCCGGCCTATGTAAGAACCGCTAATGATCAGCAAATGCTTGAAATGGCACTGATCGAAAATATACAGCGTGAAAATCTTAACTCAATAGAGATCGCGCTCAGTTATCAGCGGCTGATACTGGAATGCAATTTAAAGCAGGATGAACTGGGAATCCGGGTTGGTAAAAACCGCACAACCGTCAATAATTATATCTGGCTTCTCAAACTTCCGCCGGTCATACAGGCTGCACTAAGGGATAATAAAATAAGCATGGGGCATGCAAGAGCCATCATCACGATTAACAGTGATATGAGCCAGCTCAAAATATTTAATAAGATTATAGAAGAAGGCTGGTCCGTGAGAAAGGTGGAAGAAGAGGTACGTAAGCTTGGCATGATGAGCAGTATTTCTTTTGAACCCAAAAAGCCTGTCACAATGAATCAGGAAATTAAGTCGTTACAGTTTCAGTTATCCTCTTTTTTTGGTGCCAAAGTATCGGTCAAAAGTGATAATTTTCATAAAGGAGAAATCAAGATCCCCTTTACCTCGCAGGACGAACTTAAGAAGATTTTGGAAACATTGAAATTTGATAAAAACGCTTGAAAACCTGGTTTTGGATCGGAATTGTATTGCTATTGCCAAACCTTTCAATAGGTCAGCGAAACAGTACGGATAGTGTAAGGAGTGTATCCCGGCAGGTTGTTGTTTCCGATAGCGTTTTGAAAACAGTTGCTGACACACTGGGCCGGAATGGAAAGAAAAAATTTATGCCGGACCCAAAAAGAGCTACGCGGCTTGCTTTGATTCCGGGATTTGGGCAGGTATATAACCGTGACTACTGGAAATTGCCGATTATTTATCTTTCCATGGGCGGTGGTATTTATGCTTTTCATTTGAACAGGATCAAATACAATGATTTTTTAACTGCCTATGAATCTTTTTATGATCTTAAAAAGGACAGTCCGAGATATGGGCAATTAAAACAAGGAATCACCCCGGATACGCGGGTATCCGTCCGTGTACGAAATCTTTTTGCGACAGAAAGCGAATATACTGAGGCAACGAGAGATGCCATTGAACGGCAAAAGAATTACTGGAGAAGAAATAAAAACCTTTCTATCATTGTTGCAGGGCTTATTTATTCATTAACGATTGTTGAAGCCAACGTCGCGGCGCACTTAAAAACATTCGATCTGACAGACGATCTGTCTATGCGCATTGAGCCGAAAATAAGTCAACCGATGGTCAGGCAGCCAGCACCGGGATTAAGGTTGGTTTTCAATTTTAAATAAGCGGATGTCTTTCTGGCAGGAGTACCGGTCAGGATTTTAATAAATAATTACACCCGGTCTAATCAATCATTCGGGTTCAAAATAGAATAAATGAAAATACTACTACTCGGCTACGGCAAAATGGGCAAAACAATTGAAAGGATTGCCGTAGACAAAGGTTACATGATCGTTGGTAAAATTGATATTTCAAACCGCAGCGAGATGGATTTGCTTACCGGTGCAGATGTGGATGTTGTTATTGAATTCAGCTCACCCGAATCTGCTTTTGATAACATCAAATATTGCCTTGAAAAAGGCTGGCCGGTAGTGTGCGGCACCACAGGCTGGCTTGAACATCGCGCTGAGATAGAATCTTTATGCAAAGAAAAAGGAGGTGCATTCTTTTATGCTTCCAATTACAGCATCGGTGTAAATTTGTTTTTCCGTCTCAATCGCCAGCTTGCCCGTTTGATGGAAGGACAAAATTATCAGGTTTCAATGACTGAAATTCACCATATTCATAAACTGGATGCGCCTAGTGGTACCGCCATTACTCTGGCAGAAGGTGTTATTGATGAATTGAAAACAATTTCAGGATGGAAGCTTGCCCCGGAAGATGGTACCGGAAATTTACAAATTACATCAAAAAGAGTAGGAGAAGTACCGGGTACACATATTGTCCGCTATGACTCCGACGTAGATCAGATAGAAATTTCCCATACGGCACACAGCCGCGCGGGTTTTGCAAATGGCGCTGTGGTATCCGCGGAATGGCTTGTAGGAAAGCAAGGCATTTTTGGAATGGATGATCTTTTGAAAAACCTGGATTAACCTTTACTTATAACTCTCAATTAATTTATAGCATGGCTTTCAATAAAGAATTAACTGCCAAACCTGCCACCCCAAAAAGAAAAGGTGCAGTGAGGGAATGGTTTGACTCAATACTTTTTGCAGTAGTTGCAGCAACCCTGATCCGCTGGCTGTTTTTTGAAGCATTCACGATTCCTACACCCTCCATGGAAAACAGTCTGTTGGTAGGTGATTTTCTTTTTGTGAGCAAGTTGCATTACGGAACCCGTACGCCTAAAACCCCTTTGCAGGTACCGCTTACTCATCAGACAATCTGGGGTACAAATATTCCATCTTATACCGATGCTGTTCAGCTGCCGCAATATCGTTTGCCTGGTTTCAGTGATGTAAAAAGGGGAGATGTTGTTGTATTCAACTACCCGCCTGAGCTTCAGCATCCCGTGGATCTGAAAACCAACTACATCAAGAGATGTGTAGGATTGCCGGGAGACAAGCTTGAAGTGCGCGATTTGCAGGTTTATGCCAATGGCGTAGCCATGGAAAACCCGCCCCGCATGGAAAATGAATATTTCGTTGCGACAACCACTGCGGTTAACGAGGAAAAAGTCTTTAAAGACAATGGCATTTCTGAATATAATTCCTATACAGAAAGCTTTAACGATACGATACCTGGCAATGATCAGCCTGGTTACCTGGTCTTTACCACAGTTGAAA
>Ga0265797_10001995_pt1 | contig 35235 bp, 26 predicted proteins | sample P2T30metagenome_FD_192433 | JGI IMG/M metagenome (GOLD analysis project Ga0265797, IMG submission 192433) | Plant litter microbial communities from East Loma Ridge, Irvine, California - P2 T30 | ecosystem: Environmental > Terrestrial > Plant litter > Unclassified | place: USA: California...
TGGCAAAGTACTTGGCCACGTCGTTGGCGATCGAGAACGTCGTCAGCGCGCCGCGCGTCATCAGCATCTGCTTGCCGATCTCCACGATCTCCAGCAGCTTCGTCGGGTTCGAGTCCAGGTCGACCATGTTGCCCGCTTCCTTCGCCGCCTGCGTGCCGCTGTTCATCGCGACGGCCACGTCGGCCTGCGCCAGCGCCGGGGCATCGTTGGTGCCGTCGCCCGTCATCGCCACCAACCGGCCGTCGGCCTGGTGGTCGCGGATCAGGCGCAGCTTGTCCTCCGGTGTCGCCTCGGCCAGGAAATCGTCGACGCCCGCTTCGGCCGCGATGGCCGCCGCCGTCAGCCGGTTGTCGCCGGTGATCATGATGGTGCGGATGCCCATCTCGCGCAGCTGGGCGAAGCGCTCGCGGATGCCCGCCTTGACGACGTCCTTCAGCTCGACAACGCCCACCACCCGGCCGCCATCCACGACAACGAGCGGCGTGCTGCCGCGCCGCGCCACATCGTCCACGCTGCGCGCCACCGCCGCCGGATACGGCTGCCCCAGGCTTTCCACGTGGCGCCGCACCGTGTCGGCCGCGCCCTTGCGGATGGCCCGGTCGGCGATGTCGGCGCCGCTCATCCGCGTCTGCGCGGTGAACTGCACGAACACGGCGCCGGCGGCGCTGTCGCGCTCATGGATGTCGAAGCGCTGGCGTGCCAGCACGACGATGCTGCGCCCTTCCGGCGTTTCGTCCGCCAGCGAGGCCAGCGCCGCCACGCGCGCCAGCTCTTCCTCGCTGACGCCGGGCGCCGGCAGGAACGTGGCAGCCTGGCGGTTGCCGTGCGTGATCGTGCCCGTCTTGTCGAGCAGGAGCACGTCCACGTCGCCCGCCGCTTCCACCGCGCGGCCGGAGGTGGCGATGACGTTCGCGCCCATCATGCGGCTCATGCCGGCCACGCCGATGGCCGACAGCAGGCCGCCGATCGTCGTGGGGATCAGGCACACCAGCAGCGCGATCAGCACGGCGATCGACACGGGACTGCCGGCGCCCGCTGCCTGGACGGCGAACAGCGAGAACGGCAGCAGCGTTGCGGTGACGACCAGGAAGACGATCGTCAGCGCCACCAGCAAGATCGTCAGCGCGATCTCGTTGGGCGTCTTCTTGCGCTTGGCGCCTTCGACCATCGAGATCATGCGGTCGATGAACGCCTCGCCCGGATTGGCGGAGACGCGCACGATCAGCCAGTCCGACAGCACGCGTGTCCCGCCCGTAACGGCGGAAAAGTCGCCGCCCGACTCGCGGATCACGGGCGCCGATTCACCGGTGATGGCGCTTTCGTCGACCGAGGCGACGCCGGCGACGACTTCGCCGTCGGCCGGAACGACATCCCCGGCTTCCACCAGCACGTGCATGCCCTTGCGCAGATCCGTCGCGGGTACGGGCAGCCAGCCGGCTTCACGCCGAAGTGGGCTCACCTGGGCATTCATCTTCTTGGCCGACACGGTCTGCTTCAGCGCCCGCAGCGACGCCGCCTGCGCCTTGCTGCGCCCTTCCGCCAGCGCCTCGGCGAAATTGGCGAACAACACGGTAAACCACAGCCAGACGGCGATGGCGGCGACGAAGCCGTCGCGGTCCGTGGCGGCCAGCAGCGTCGTGACGATGCTGCCGACGTAGACGACAAACATGACGGGACTGCGCAGTTGCACGCGCGGGTCGAGCTTGCGCAGCGCGTCCAGCAGCGCGGGGACCAGCAAGGCCCGGTCGAAAAGTGTCAGCGTGGTGCGTGACATGGTGTTCCTCTCAGCGATTAATTTGCAGGTGTTCGATCACTGGCCCCAGGGCCAGCGCCGGCACGTAATTCAGTACGCCGACGAGCACGACGACACCGATCAGCAGCAGGACGAACAGCGGGCCGTGCGTGGGCAGCGTGCCGCTGTTGGCCGCCAGGCGCGGCTTCGCGGCCAGCGCGCCGGCGATGGCCAGGATCGGCACGATGACGGCAAAGCGGCCGAACCACATGGCCAGCGCCAGCAGGATGTTGTAGAACGGCGTGTTGGCGGACAGCCCGGCAAATGCGCTGCCGTTGTTGTTCGCGGCGGAGCTGAAGGCGTACAGGATCTCGGTAAAACCATGCGCGCCCGGGTTGGCGATCCCCGCCCGCCCTGCCTCGGTGCTGACGGCCAGCGCGGTCCCGGCCAGCACCAGCACGGGCGTCACCAGGATGACGATGGCCACCATCTTCATCTCGTACGGGCCGATCTTCTTGCCCAGGTATTCCGGCGTGCGGCCGATCATCAGGCCGGCGATGAACACGGCCAGCAGCGCGAACACCAGCATGCCGTACAGGCCGGAGCCGACGCCGCCGAAGACGACTTCGCCGAACTGCATCAGCAGCAGCGGCACCGCGCCGCCCAGCGGCGTGAACGAATCGTGCATCGCGTTGACGGCACCGCACGAGGCGGCCGTCGTCACGGCGGCGAACAGGCTGGAGGCGCTCACTCCAAAGCGCGCCTCCTTGCCTTCCATATTGCCGGCCGCGGCGTCGACGCCCAGTCCCGCCAGCGCGGGGTGCGGCTGCTGCTCGGCGATGGTGACGGCCGCCGTCATCGCCACGAACATGACGGTCATCGCCGCCAGCACGGCCCAGCCCTGGCGGCGGTCGCCCACCATGCGGCCGAACGCGAAGCACAGTGCGGCCGGGATCAGGAAGATGGCGATCATCTCGGCAAAGTTGGACAATGCCGTCGGGTTTTCATAGGGGTGGGCGGAATTGGCGTTGAAGAAGCCGCCGCCGTTGGTGCCCAGCATCTTGATCGCTTCCTGCGAGGCGACGGGGCCCATCGGCAGCGACTGGGTAGTGGCCGTGTGCGCGGCATCGGCCACGGTGTACGTGACGGGGTCGAGCAGCGCGGCTTCGCGGAAACCGTCGAAGTTCTGGATCACGCCCTGCCCCATCAGGAACACAGCCAGCAGCAGCGACAGCGGCAGCAGGACATACAACGTCACGCGCGTCACGTCGACCCAGAAATTGCCGATCGATGCGGACGAGCGGGCCGCGAACCCGCGGATCAGCGCAAACACGACGGCGACGCCGGTGGCGGCGGAGAAGAAGTTCTGCCCCGCCAGCGCCACCATCTGCGTCAAGTGGCTCATCGTCTGCTCGCCGCCGTAGCCCTGCCAGTTGGTGTTGGCGACAAAGCTGACCGCCGTATTGAACGACGAATCCGCCCCGACGGCGGCGAAGCCCTGCGGATTGAGCGGCAGCCAGCCCTGCAGGCGCTGGACGGCATACACGAACACGGCGCCCAGCAGGTTGAACGCGATCAGCGCGCCGGCATAGCCGCGCCACGACATGGGCCCCGCCACGCCGGCGGCGCGGTACAGCGCCCGCTCGCCCCGATGCAGCCATCCCAGACCGGGGATGGCCCGTTCGCCTTCGCTGACGACGGCCAGCAGGCGGCCCAGCGGCCACGCCAGCAACAGCAGCACGGCCAGGAAGGCCGTCAGCAACAACAACGCCTGTGTGCTCATAGCGCCTCCGGCCGCAGCAACGCCACGATCAGGTAGATCAGCAGTGCCAGCGCGATCGCCGCGCCAGCGATGTACACGGCGCTCATGGGCGGCCTTCCAGCCGGGCGCACCCGGCGGCCAATGCCGCCACGAGTGCGCCCAGCACCAGCGTCAGCACGATCATTACAAGGTCCATCATGTCGATTCCCATCTCGTTTCGATGCCGGTCAGGTTATCGACGGGCCTCTAAAAACGGGGTAAAGACTTGAAGCCCCTGTGTAAACAAAGTATAAAAACGGAAAAAGACTGGATGTTTGTACAGTCTTTGGCGACAATAGCGGGCTTGCCCGGCGGTGCAGGCGTCGCATTTTCGGCAGCGTCGTGGTGCCGGGATTCCTTCCCGGTCCGCAGTTGCGGATAGAATGCGCAGGCATCCGGCCACGAGGCCCTCATTCAAGAATTGCAATATTTATAGTATGGCCACTAAAAAACCTGTTTCCGATTACAGCGAATCATCGATCCGCGTCCTGAAAGGACTGGAGCCCGTCAAGCAGCGCCCGGGCATGTACACCCGCACGGAAAATCCGTTGCACATCATCCAGGAAGTGATCGACAACGCCTCGGATGAAGCGCTGGGCGGCCATTGCAAGAACATTCTCGTCACGCAGAATATCGACGGCAGTATCACCGTCGAAGACGACGGCCGCGGCATTCCCGTCGGCCTGCACCCCGAGGAAAACGTGCCGACGGTGGAAATCGTCTTTACCCGGCTGCACGCGGGCGGCAAGTTCGACAAGGGCTCGGGCGGCGCGTATGCGTTCTCCGGCGGCCTGCACGGCGTGGGCGTCTCCGTCACCAACGCGCTGTCGAAGCGCCTGGAAATCTCCGTGTGGCGCAAGGACGACAAGGGCAACGGCTACCACGCCCTCGCCTTTGAGAACGGCGATCTGGTGGAACCTTTGAGCTCCACGCCGGCACCGAAGGACGGCAAGAAGTCCGGCACGCGCGTGACCGCCTGGCCGGATGCGAAGTATTTCGATTCGCCGCTGATCTCCCAGGTCGAGCTGCAACGCCTGCTGCGTTCCAAGGCCGTGCTGCTGCCGGGCGTCTCCGTCACGCTGAAAAACGAAAAGACGGGCGACTCGCAGACGTGGCAGTACAACGACGGCCTGCGCGGCTACCTGACGGAAGCGCTGGCGCAGACGGGCAACGGCGAGACGGTCGTGCCGTTGTTCGAAGGCGAGCAGTTCGCCGGTCCCGATGCGGAAGGCTTTGCCGAAGGCGAAGGCGCATCGTGGGTGGTGGCGTGGACGGAGGAAGGCGCGATCATCCGCGAGTCCTACGTCAACCTGATCCCCACGCCGAACGGCGGCACCCACGAATCGGGCCTGCGCGAAGGCCTGTTCGGCGCGATGAAGAACTTCGTCGAGCTGCACTCGCTGCTGCCGAAAGGCGTCAAACTGCTGCCAGAGGACGTGTTTGCACGCGCCTCGTTCGTGCTGTCGGCGAAGGTGCTGGACCCGCAGTTCCAGGGCCAGATCAAGGAGCGCCTGAACTCGCGCGACGCGGTGCGCCTCGTCGCCACGTATTCGAAGCCGGCGCTGGAGCTGTGGCTGAACCAGCACATCGACTGGGGCAAGAAGCTGGCGGAACTCGTCATCAAGCAGGCGCAATCGCGCCTGCGTTCGGCGCAGAAGGTCGAGAAGAAGAAATCGTCCGGCGTCGCTGTCCTGCCGGGCAAGCTGACGGACTGCGAATCGTCGGACGTGTCGCGCACGGAACTCTTCCTCGTCGAGGGCGATTCGGCGGGCGGCTCGGCCAAGATGGGCCGCGACAAGGAGTTCCAGGCCATCCTGCCGCTGCGCGGCAAGGTGCTGAACTCGTGGGAGACCGACCGCGACCGCCTGTTCGCCAACAACGAGATCCACGATATCGCGGTCGCCATTGGCGTCGATCCGCACAGCGTGACGGACACGCCGGACCTGTCGGGCCTGCGTTACGGGAAGATCTGCATCCTGTCGGACGCGGACGTGGACGGCTCGCACATCCAGGTGCTGCTGCTGACGCTGTTCTTCCGCCACTTCCCGGCGCTGATCCAGAACGGCAATATCTGCATCGCCCGGCCGCCGCTGTACCGCGTCGATGCGCCGGCGCGCGGCAAGAAGCCGATCCAGAAGCTGTACGCGCTGGACGACGGCGAACTGACCGCCATCGAGGACAAGCTGCGCAAGGACGGCCTGAAGGACGGCAGCTGGTCGATCTCCCGCTTCAAGGGCCTGGGCGAGATGAACGCCGAACAGCTGTGGGAAACCACGATGAATCCGGACACCCGCCGCCTGCTGCCCGTGTCGCTGGGCGACTTCCAGCACACGGAAGCGGCCTCCCGCTTCAATATGTTGATGGGCAAAGGCGAAGCCGCCGCGCGCCGTGCGTGGATCGAGGAGCACGGCAATGAAGTCGAAGCGGACATTTAACACGAACACGTACTGACATGACCCAACAAGCAAACCTCTTTGACGAGCCACAGCCAAATAATGGCGACAACGGCAATGGCGGCGACGGCGGCGAAACGCTGACCCTGTCCACGTTTGCCGAACGCGCCTATCTCGATTACGCCATCTCCGTCGTCAAGGGCCGCGCCCTGCCCGACGTGTGCGACGGCCAGAAGCCCGTGCAGCGCCGCATCCTGTACTCGATGAACGAGCTGGGACTGAACGCGGCGGCCAAGCCGCGCAAGTCCGCCACCGTTGTCGGCGACGTGCTGGGTAAATTGCACCCGCACGGCGACCAGTCGGTGTACGACGCGCTGGTGCGCATGGCGCAGGACTTCTCGCTGCGCTACCCGCTGATCGACGGCCAGGGCAACTTCGGCTCGCGCGACGGCGACGGCGCCGCGGCGATGCGTTACACGGAAGCGCGCCTGACGCCGATCGCCCGCCTGCTGCTGGACGAAATCGGCCAGGGCACGGTCGACTTCATTCCGAACTACGACGGTTCGACGGAAGAACCGGCGCTGCTGCCGGCGCGCCTGCCGATGGTGCTGCTGAACGGCGCCTCCGGTATCGCCGTCGGTCTGGCCACCGAGATCCCGTCCCACAACCTGCGCGAAGTGGCCGATGCGGCCGTCGCGCTGATCAGGAATCCGAAGCTGACGCACGCGGAGCTGATGGCCATCGTGCCGGGCCCGGACTATCCGGGCGGCGGCCAGCTGATCACCCCTGCGGCGCAGGTGGCGGACATGTACGCGTCCGGCCGCGGCAGCATGAAGGTGCGGGCGCGCTGGAAGATCGAGGAACTGGCGCGCGGCCAGTGGCAGGCCGTCGTGTACGAGCTGCCGCCGGGCACGTCGTCGCAGAAGGTGCTGGAAGAGATCGAGGAACTGACTAACCCGAAGGTCAAGCTGGGCAAGAAGGCGCTGTCGCCGGACCAGCTGGCACTGAAGGCCATGGTGCTGGGCGCGCTCGACACGATCCGCGACGAATCGGGCCGCAACGCGCCCGTGCGCCTCGTGTTCGAGCCGAAGTCGAAGAACCAGGACCAGAACGAATTCATGCTGATGCTGCTGGCGCATACCTCGCTGGAGACGTCGGCGCCGATGAACCTCGTGATGATCGGCGGCGATGGCCGCCCGCGCCAGAAGGGCCTGTACGACATCCTGTCCGAGTGGATCACGTTCCGCTTCGCCACCGTCACGCGCCGCACGCAGTTCCGTCTGAATAAAGTCGATGACCGCATCCATATCCTGGAAGGGCGCGAGACGATCCTGCTGAACATCGACGAGGTCATTCACATCATCCGCAATTCGGATGAGCCGAAGGCCGCGCTGATCGCCCGCTTCAACCTGTCCGACCGCCAGGCCGAGGACATCCTGGAAATCCGCCTGCGCCAGCTGGCGCGCCTGGAAGCGATCAAGATCCAGCAGGAACTGGCCGAACTGCGCAAGGAAAAACAGGGTTTGCAGGACCTGCTGGACAATCCGTCGTCGATGAAGCGCCTGATCATCCGTGAAATCGAAGCGGATGCGAAAACGTTCGGCGACGCCCGCCGCACCGTGATCGAGGAAGCGCAGCGCGCCGTCGTCGAACAGAAGATCGTCGACGAACCGGTCACCGTCATCATTTCGCAGAAAGGCTGGGTGCGGGCGCGTACCGGCATCGGCCATGACCGCGCGCAGTTCACGTTCAAGGCCGGCGACGCGCTGCACGACGCGATCGAGTGCCGCACCGTCGATACGCTGCTGGGCTTTGGCGACAACGGCAAGGTATATTCCGTGCCGGTGGCCGCGCTGCCCAACGCGCGTGGCGATGGTGTGCCGATCACCACGCTGCTCGACCTGTCCGGTGGCGCGCGCCTGCTGCATTACTTCGCCGGTCCTGCGGCAACGCAGCTGCTGATGGCCTCCAACGCGGGCTTCGGCTTCATCGCCAAGGCGGGCGACATGGTCAGCCGCCTGAAGGGCGGCAAGTCATTCATCACGCTCGACGACGGGGCGAAGCCGCTGGCGCCGACGATCGTGGCGCCGGATGCCAGCGCGATCGCCGTCATCTCGGAAAAAGCCCGCCTGCTGGTGTTCGGCATGGATGAAATGAAGGTGCTGACCAACGGCGGCCGCGGCGTCACCTTGATGGAACTGGAGCCGAAGGAAAAACTGGTGGCCGCGCACGCGATCACGCAGAAAGGCGTGACGGTGCAGGGCATCGGCAACGCGCAGAAGGCGAAGGAAGAGCGCATGGGACCGGGCCTGCTGCAAGAGCACTTCGGCAAGCGCGCCCGCAAGGGCAAGGCGATGCCGACGCGGATCAAGCCGACCGGGTTGGTGCCGAACACCTGATGTAGCGGGGGACAGGCACCTGTCTCGGGGCCTCCGGCCTCGTGACAGGTGCCTGTCCCCGACGTAGCTGTGACCGAAATTGTGGTGCGCCTGCGTGCAGGACGCGATGCGTTACGGCCAACGGTGTCGCCAGCCGCCACGTCGGGGACAGGCACCTTCTGTGGGTCGGAGACCCGCAGAAAGGTGCCTGTCCCCATTTTTTATGCCGCGGCGCGCAACGTCCGCCGCGGTGCCATCCGCGCCAGGTAGCGCTGCGCAGCGGCGCGTCCGGCTTCGTAGCGGGCGCGGATGCCGGCTTCGGAAAAATCATGGTCGCCGCCTGCCGCGGCCGGGCCGCTGGCGATCACGTGCAGGTTCTTCAGCGCGCGGCGCCGCATCAGCCATTCGAACGCGGGCGTATTCTCCACCGCGGTACCCGCCGTGACCGATTCCAGCTTGTCGAGCATCGCCAGGAAGCCGTCCAGCCCTGCGCTGCCGCCATATTCCGCCCAGAAGCGGTTCTGGTATTGCAGTGCCAGCGCGCGCGTCTGCACTTCGCGCAGGTTGGCCGGCGACGACTGGCCGTCCGTCGGGAACAGGTCGACCACGAAGATCGGCAGCGATTCGATCTCCTCCGGCTCCAGCAGGTTGAGCAGCGCGTCGATGGGCGTGTTGCTGAACAGGCCACCGTCCCAGTAGTCGGTGCCGTCGATGCGGGTGGCCGGGAAGCCCGGCGGCAGGCTGCCGCTGGCGACGACGTGCTTTGGCGTCAGTTGTGCGCGCACGGACTTGTGATGGCCGCCGTCCGGGTGTGCGCCTTCCCCCGTGTGATTCGAGAACGTCGTCAGGCCGCCCGTGTACAGGCTGGTCGCGGTCACGCCGATGCGGATGTGGTTCGGGTCGTTCAGCTGGTCGAAGTCCAGGTGGGTGGCCAGCGTTTGCAGCATCGGCCCGGTCGTGCAGTAGCTGTTCCACGTCGGCATATTCCACACGTCCATGCGTGACTGCCAGAAGTTCGGATTGCCCAGCAGCGACAGATCGCCCTGCTTGTTGGCCGGAAGCCACGGAATGGTGGGCAACGTGATCGCTTCCCAGATGCCGTTCAGGCTGGTGACGATATCGCCGCCTTTGGCACCGGCAATCGATGCCGCATTGATGGCGCCAATCGACACGCCTGTCACCGCAGTCGGATGCCAGCCGTCCTCCAGCAACGCCGCCACCACGCCATACTCGAACGCACCCAGTGCACCACCGCCTTGCAGAATCAAACCCATCGCCTTTTTCATTGCCGCTCCATCACAGTAAGGGAAGCGTTAGATTGCTCGATGGCATTTCTTTGGTCTTGACTGGGATCAAATACTACGTCGGGGACAGGCACCTCCCCGGTGTGCCGGGGAGGTGCCTGTCCCCAAAAACAAGTCGTCCAGATGCAACAAAAGCCGCCGCCCGCGCAAGGCGGGACAGCGGCTTTCACGTCAGCGCAGGCTTAGTGCTTGGCTGCTTCTTTTTTCACATCGGCGTTGGCCTTGGCGACAGCTTCGTCGGTCTTGGCGGCTGCCAGTGCTTTTTCCTTGTCGGCTTCAGCCAGCTCTTTCGAGACCTTGGCGTTGGCTTTGGCGTTTTCCTTGGCGGCCTTGGCTTCGGCCTTCGCGACTTTCTTGTCGGCCTTGGCTTCCGCTTTCATCTTGTCTTCCGGATCGGCGTCAGCCACTTTTTCGTTGGCTTTGGCGTATTCCTTGTCGGCCTTGTGAGCAGCCTTGGCTTTCTTCTGGTCAGCCTTGTGCTGGGCCTTCGCTACATCTTCGTTGACGTCCTGAACTTTCTTGGCTTCCTTGTTCTGGGCCTTGGCGATATCTTTTTGTGCATCAGCCTGTGCCTCGGCGACGTTCTGGTTCACTGGCGCGGTGTTGGTCTGAGCGTGAGCAGCAGTAGCGATAACACCGGCGATCAGGGTTGCGAGCAGTTTGTTCATAATTTGGCACCTTTCAATGTGGTTTGCGTTGTTTTCTTCTTGTCACGGTTCCAGAATAAACTTTCCAACCGATATCAACTGTGCGGTACCGAACACTGAAACATTTTGTTGCCTTTCTTACTATTCCTGCTTCGGCGGCCGGGAGTACAGGTCGATCGTTTGCCCGATGGCCTCGGCACACACGGCGCAGAATGCTTCGCTGCGGTCGAACATCAGGCACTGCTGCTGCGAACGGTAATAACCCGTCGCTTCGTAATTCGCGCCTTCGAAGGCGCCCACGGCCTTGCCGTGCGGCGCCTTCGAGAACAGCGCATTGGTCCACGCCAGGTCGTCGCGGAACAGTTTGTTCATGTCGCTTTCCGGCCGGTTGTCCTTGCGCAGCTGCGCGCGCACCTTTTGGTATTCCCGCGAGTGCGTCTCGTACTCCGCCTTCGGCCACGGCGTCGGCAACGGCGTACCTGGTGTCACGTGGCGCGCCCATTTCACTTGGGCCGGATCGCGCAGCGCCGTCACGTTCGGCTCCCACGGCTCCATCCGTTCGCCGCTCGACTGATACGCCACGGGCGACGTGTAGTACTCGTCCGCCAGGCCGGCGAAGTGGTGGCCGAATTCATGCACGAACAGGTAGTTGGCCCAGTCGTTGTTGGCCGCCGCGGTACTGAACTGGCCGTAGATGCCACCGCCGCCATAGGTATCGTTGTTGACGAGGATTTCAATGAATTCGTACGGCGCATGCTGGGCGATGTCGCGCAGCGCACGGTTATCCGTCGTCAGCACGTAACGCTCGCTGCCGAAGATGTCGTAACGCGTGTTCAGTGCCGACGCGTGGTGCGTACCGGTCGACGGCCGGCTCACGCCCGACTCCTGCGTCGGCACGGCCAGCGCCCACACGTTGAAGTCGGCGGCGCGCTCGCGGAACGGCGAAACGGTAAAGAGGTAATCGGCCAGGCGTTTGGCCGTCTGCTCGAATTTCTTCATCTCTGCGCGCGTGTAGCCGTCGCCCAGGATCAGCAGATCGACCTTCTGCGGCGACGGCCCGGAAACGCGGATCGGGATCGGCCGCGCCGGCGCGGGCGGCTGCTTGCGCACGACGTCCATCGCGTCCGTGTCGATGTCCGCGCTCCAGACGATCGAGAACGCGTTGCGCTCGTCCCGTTTCAGGATGCGCACCTTGACCGGCCGGTCCGGCTTCGGAAAACGTACCGACTCGCCGAACGCCCGGCTGGCTTTCGCTGCCTCCTCCGTGCTGCGCCATTCGCCGAAAATCGTCGAGAAGCCGCGCGAATACAGCAGCTGGCCCGACTTCGCGTCCACCACCTCGACCCGGTTGATGCCGCGGTCCGTGTCGTCGATCGTGCGGTCCATCGCACCCGGCCATGGCAGCGGTTCGATGACGACACGCTCCAGCGCATACGACTCGGCCAAGGCGTTGCCACTGTGAAGATAATCGACCCGCACGGTGGCCGGTTGAGCGGCGGCGGCGGCGGTGGCGAAGGCCGCCAAGGCGGCGCCGGCAAGACTACGGATGAAGCGCATGGTGTCTCCTGGATGTCACGGTCAAGCGTGGATGGCGGCTATTGTATGCCGCTGCCCCGGCCACGGTACAGCAGCGGCTTGCCCGGCGCGCCGAAGCGCGCTACCCTCGTAGCACGCCCATTCAAACCACGCGCCGTGCCCTACGCCCAACCCAACGACCCCGAACAACTGCGCACCTGGCTGCTGGGTGCGGCCCGCAAGGATGCCCAGGCGTTCCAGGCCCTGTACCTGGCTACGTCGCCGAAGCTGTTCGGCTTCGCGCTGCGCATCCTGCACAAGCACGAACTGGCCGAGGAAGCGCTGCAGGACGCGTTTGTCGCGATCTGGCATGCGGCCGGCCGCTACGAGGCCACGCTGGCGGCGCCGATGACGTGGATGACGGCCGTCGTGCGCAACAAGGCGTTCGACATCCTGCGCCGGCTCGATGCCGCGCCCGACATCGACGTCGCGCGGTTCGAAGCGGAGGTGCTCGGCAACGTCGAGGACACGGCGCAGGGACCGGCGGAAGCCCTGCAGACGAGCAGCGATGCGCGTGCGCTGGCACGCTGCCTGGCGGGGCTGGAGAAACCGCAGCGCCAGGCGATCGGGCTGGCGTTCTTCCACGACCTGTCGCATGACGAGGTGGCGCGCCAGCTGGCGCTCCCTCTCGGCACCGTCAAGACGTGGATCCGGCGCGGCCTGATGAAACTGAAAACGTGCCTGGCGCGGGAGGCGGCGTGAACATCCGCACCAACGCCGAACTGCGCGACCGCCTGGCCGCCGAATACGTGCTGGGCACCCTGAAAGGCGGCGCACGGCGCCGCTTCGAAGGCTGGCTGCACGGCGATGCCGGCTTGCGCCAGCTCGTGCAGGAATGGCGCGCCCGCCTCGAACCGATGGCGCAACTGACTCCGGCACGACCGCCCCGCGCCCGGGTCTGGCGCAACATCGAGGCGCGGCTGCACCTGGAGCCGCCGCCGAAGCGCTGGCAGCTGTGGCACCGCGACCCGCTGCAATGGTGGCGCACGCTGGGCCTGACCGGCACGGCCGCCGCCATGGCGCTGGCCATCGTGCTGGCGATGCAGCGACCGGCGCAGCAGATCGACACGGTGGCGGCGCTGATGGACGAACGGGCCCAGGCCGCGCTGCTCATCACGGCCGACCACCGCAACGGCGTCATCGCGGTGCGGGTGCTGGGCGACACGCCCGTGCCGGACGAACGCAGCCTGCAGCTGTGGGCCATCACGCAGCAAGGCACGCCGCGTTCGCTGGCGGTGCTGGACGAACGGGGCAACGCCCAGATTCCCCTCAACGACCGCGCACTTGGCAGTGACGTCGCGCTGCTGGCCGTCAGCGTCGAACCGAAAGGCGGCTCGCCCAATCCGAACGCGCCGACCGGCCCCGTGCTGTACAAAGGTTCGTGGGTGCGGATGCTGTAGGCCGTGGCCGTCAGGCGCCCGCAAGAGGCCAATCGAACACGCGCGCGCCCAGCCACGCGCAGGCGACAACCGCAATGACCAACGATGCACCGGGCAGCAGCACGCGGCGGTAAACGAACGTCGCGCGCGCCGCGAACGCGATGGGCAGCACGACGGCGACGACGGCCAGCTGGCCCAGTTCGACCCCCGCATTGAAGCCGAGCAGCGACACCGCCAGCGCATCGGACGGCAAGCCCAGGCCCCCGAGCACACCCGCAAAGCCGAAACCGTGCACGAGACCGAACAGCAATGCGGCCACCCAGCGCCGGCCCTGCACGAGCGGCCACACATTGTTCAATGCGGCGATGACGACGGAGGCGGCGATCGCCGCTTCGACCCAGCGCGACGGCGGCGTCAGCATGCCCAGCGCGGCCAGTGCCAGCGTCAGCGAATGCGCCAGCGTGAAGGCGGTGACGGTGCGTGCCACGTCGACGGCCGCCGCACCGAAACCGGCCGCCTGGTGCCAACGCCCGTCGCGCCAGACCAGCACGGCCGGCAGCAACAGCGATATAAGGAACAGCAAGTGGTCGTAGCCATGCCAGATGTGATCCACACCGTGGCGCACGTACGCCAGGAACTGGCCCCCCTGGTTCGCCTCTTCCAGCGCCACCGTCTGCACGGGCTGTTCGCCGCCGAGGATGGCGCTGACCGTGTCGGCACCTGCGCCGATGCGCAGCAGGCCGCGGTGCTGCGCGTCGACGTCGGCGAACAGCCGATAGTTCACCGTCAACCGCACCGTCGCGGGGCACAGTCCCGCCAGCGGCAGCACCGTGTACACGCCGTCGGTATGCTGGTCGAGCCGCTGCGGTCCCGCCACCAAGGTGCAGCGGCCACCGGGTGTGTCCAGCTGCAGCCGGGCCAGCGCATAGCGCGCGATCGCATCGTGGCGGGCGCGCAGCTCGTCCCACGTCAGGCGGCCGTCGCCATCGTCATCCAGGCCGATAGCGGCATCGAGGTCGCGCAGCGCGATATCCCAGCGCCCTTCGAGACGCGTGCCGTCCAGGCGCAAGGTCAGGTAGCTGTCGCTGGACTTGTGCGCGTACGCAGGAGTGGCCAGCAGCAGCGCCAGCAGGATCGCTAAACCTCTCACGGCGCCCTCCGCATCAGCCGGGCGATCGCCGCATCGTCCACCCCCTCGGTGCGGACCCACTGCGTCACCGGCCGCAGCGCCTGCCGGTCGCGGGCGGCCAGTCCCGCTTCCAGCAGGATGCGCGTATCGGCCAGCTCCTTCTGCACCTGCCAGTTGCGCAGGGCCAGCGCCAGCGCCGTGCGTGCATCGCCCAGCACGTGCAAGGTAAAGCGGGCCTGTTCGCGCAGGTGCGTATCGTCGCCGCGCAGGTGCGCCGCATTGAAACGCGCCTGCAGCGTCTCACGGACCGGCGCCAGGGCACGTTCGTCGCCGAGCTGGCGCAGCGCCAGCGCTTGCCGCAGCAGCAGCCCATCAACATTGTCGCGGCCCCGCAGCAGTGCCGGCACCTCGCGCGCGCGCCGCTGGTCGAGCAGGAAATCGGCATAGGCATCAAGCAGATAGATGTCCCGTGGCGTGACCCGCAGTGCGCTGCGAAAGCGCTGGTCGGCCAGCGTGGCATCGTCGCGGCGGGCGGCGAATTCCGCCAGCAGCGTCAACGCCCACGTCCGCACCGCCGGTGTCGCCTCCGGGTCGCGCCGCAGCGCCATGTCCAGCAGCTTCTCGCTGCCGCGCATGCGCGGCGTATTGGCGCTGGCGCCGGCCAGGCAGGTAAATGCCTCGAGCTGACCGGCCAGTCCCGACAGCCGCGCGCAGCTGCGCGTCGCCGCGGCGCTGTCGCCCTGCACCGCCTGGACGGTGGCGAGGGTCAGCCACGCCTGGGCATTGCGCGGATCGGCCGCGGTGAGGCGGCGCAGCTCGGCCTTGGCCGCATCGAAGCGGTGGCCGTTCTGCAGCAGCTCGGCGCGCAGCAGGCGCACGCTGTCGGGCGCGTCGGCTTTGCTCCACCACGCCGCCAGCGCGGCCTGCGCCTGGCCGAAGTAGCGCGGATCGGCATTGGCGCGCCCCAGCGCGATGCAGCGCCGCGCCAGCGCCACGGCCGCTGTCACGTCATCCGGCTGGGCCGCGACGCGGGCCCGCAACAGCCGCAGGGCGTCGTCTCGCGCCGGCAGCAGGGCGACGACCGTGTCGCCGGCAGCCGGCACGTAGGGCGCCGCCGCCACGACAGGCGACAGCGCCAGGCCCGCGATCAGCAGGAGGCGTTTCACGACTTCGTCCCGTTACCGTGACGCGGTCGTCTGCGGCGAGCCGGAAAGCGGTGGCGCCAGGTAGGGGAATGCCGCCGCGAACGCGCTGTCGTCGAGGAAGGCGCCATCGGTGAAGCGCACGGCGCCCGATGGCGCGTCCGCCGGTGCGCAGCCCAGGTTGAGGGTGCACAGCTTGCCCATCGCGACACGCAGCTCGATGTCGACGACGTCGTCGCCCGGCCGGCGTCCGTTCGGGAAGCCGGCGTTGTCGCCATCGATGACGCCAAGGCGTTTCTGCGCGCCTTTCGGCACCGGCGCGATCGCCGTGTTCAGGCGCAGCATCTCGGCCGGCGTCACGCGAGCCGGCTGGTTCAGGCCCTTCACGCCGGTCAGGAACGTCGCCACCAGGTCGTTGCGGGGAAAATTGGTGGGCGCCTTGACGCCGGCACTGCCGAACAGCGTTTCAACCAGCGCCGGCAAGGTCGGATTGGTGACGTAGACAAGGAAGCGCGCATCGCCGGACGGCTCGCTGGCGTTGAAGCGGTCCTTGTCCTTCAGGCCGACGACGACTTCGTTCACCAGCGGCATGCCCAGGCGCGACACCTGTGCCCACGGGCCGCCCTCCTTCATGACCGGAGGTCCGCCGTCCGGATCCGCATCGAGCGTGCGCGTGCGCGGCAGGCTCGCCGTGGTCCAGCCACCGATGACCGGATCGCGTCCGCCGGGTGCCGTCAGGCAGCTGGCCGCCACTTCCAGCGCGATGGTCGTGACGTTCTTGTCGGCCAGGTCGTCGCGCGCGCTGCGCTCCGCATTCGGATCGAATTCGACAGCCGGTGCGCGGTAGTTCACCAGGTCGAACGTCTCGGCCAGGTTGACGGCAAACGAGTCTTTGCGCTGGCCGACAAACATCCGCGCCGGCACGCCGCAACCGGGAATCGTCACCTCGTGCACGTGCCGCGCCGCATAGGCGGGATAGTCGGGGATCGACTTGTTGCCGATATTGTCGACCGGCTTGTCGAACATGCTGGCGCCATCGGTGCCGACGACACGGCCCCTGGCGCCGTGGCGGCGGTCGCCCCGCGTGACGAGCACGGAGTAGGTTTCGCGCACGTTCAACCCGGGCGGATTGACGTCGTCAATGGGCCCGCCGTTGTTGACCAGCGGGATCGGCACCTCCACGCCGCCCACCTTGAACGCGTTGTTGCGGTTCGTGCTCGCGAAGCGGAACTGGAACGTCAGGTCCTCGCGCCCGTCGCCGTTATTGTCGATATGGATCTCGTACAGCGCGCGCGGATCCAGCTGGAAGAAATTCGGGCCGCCATACGGGTCCTGCAGCGGCAGGTAGTTGGCGATCAACGTGACAAAGCGCTCGCGCCCCGGCTCGTAACTGCGGAACAGATAGAAGTCCGTCGCATCCGCCCTCGGCATGCCGGCGATCAGCGGCGCCTCGCGATGGCTGGACGCAAAGGCCTGGACGGTGCCCAGCAGCGCCAGCGCCACCGGCAGCGTGTGTTTCAACATGGTTGCCACGATGTTTCTCCTCGTTCGAACGTCAATGGGAGTACAGCGTGGCCTTATACGTATGCGCGGGCCGGACGGATTCGTTTAATTGATATTTATTTATCGGTAGCGGTACAGTGGACGGGGAATGTCGATGGGGCGGATATCGAGGCGGATGTTCAGCACGGAATACGCTTCGGCGATGCCGGAGATGTAGCCCACGCTTTCCGGCGTCTTCGAGAAGCGGAATTCGAAGCCCACTTCCGGCGTGGTGCCGCGCGGGTTGCCGCTGGCGATGCCGATCGCCTCTTCCTGGTCGCTGTCGATCAGCCGCTCCATCAGCTGGACCACCGCGTAGTTACCCAGGATGTCGTTGCTGTAGACGGGGCCGCGCAATGCCGTCCGCCCTGCCTCGATGCGCCCGCCCGCCTTGTCCGGCGCGGGGGTAAAGCTGTGCGTGATGATGTTGAAGCGGTCGCCCCGGTCCAGGTAGCTGATGCGCACATTGCTGACGTTGAAGTCCGGCTTGGCTTTGTCCCACACGGCCTGCGACGTATCGATCAGCAGGCCGCCGCTGTAGCCGATCACCTCCACCTCGCGTTGGGCATTGATGACCAGCGCGCTGTCTTCATCGATGCCCAGTCCCAGCTTGTAGTTCTTGGTCAGCATGGCCGGGATCATGCGGGCGAAACGCCCGCGCACCAGCAGATGCTGGTCGACGAACACGTCGTCGCCGATAAAGCCGAGACCCGGCGCGACTTCCTGGCCGTCCGTGATCCCGCTGCGCAGCATCGGCAGGATGGCGCGCGGATTGTGGAACATCGTGCTGCTCATGATCGCCGCGCCGGCGCTGGTGCCGGCGACGACACCGCCGCGCCGGTACAGGTCCCACACCGCCTCCAGCGCCGCCGTGCGGGTGCCGTCCTCGCGCACCAGCGCTTTCGTGATGCGGCTCTGGTCGCCGCCCGCGAAATACACGCCGCCGGACTTGCGGATCTTTTCCGCCAGCGCCGCGTCGTCCGCCGCCTTGCGGTAGTCGCTGCCCGCGAGGCGCACGGCGACAGGCACCGCAAACGCGTCGGCGCCGTATTTTTTCAGATAGCCGATGATGATCTCGGCGGCTTTCTCGGGCGTGCCCGAGGCCGACGGGAACACGGCGATGCGGGCGCCCTTGCCGCCGGCAAGGTTGACGATCTTCTGCCAGACGTCCGCGTTATCGCCGCGCAGGCCGCCGCCGATGATGACGAGCGAGCCTTTGGCGGCGGGCAGCGGTTTTTCGGGGGCTTGCGCCTCCGTCGGGGGTTTCAGGGTTTCGGATTCCTGGGCGAAGCCTGAGGTCAGTATCAGCGCTCCCGCGAGGAGAGCCGCCATTTGCAAGAACAAACCGTTCAACGACTCTTTTCGCATACATCCCCCTGACCTGTGAACCGCCTGCTACTTGAACGCGTAATTCACGCTCGCATAAAACCGCCGCCCACGCGGATCCGCGTACGTCGGGTCATACCCCGAAATAAAGAAGTATGCCTGGTTCGAATACGGCGGGCTGCGGTCGAACATGTTCTGTACGCCGGCGCGCACCTTCCATGCCGGCGTGACCGCCCACGCGCCCGACAGGTCCCACAGCGAATACGACGTGACCCGGTTCGGCGCCACGACATTGCCGTTGTCCAGGTTGATGGCCGAGTTCTGGTCTTCGTAGCCCGTCGAGAACGTGTTCGACAGCGTGGCGGACAGCGGGCCGCGCTCCCAGTCCAGCGCGAGCGTATGGCGCCAGCGCTGCACCACCATATCCGTCACGAAGCGACCCCGGTTGCTGACGAACGGATCGCCCGGCCCCGTCTGCACTGTCGACTTCAGCACATAGGTGCCGTTCAGGCGCCCGCCGAAGCGGCCGATGGCCGTATCGATGCCGTGCACGTCGACCATCAGGTCGATGCCGCGTGCCACCTGCGCGCCGCGGTTCTCCTTGTGCATCTCGATATAGTCGATGTAGCCGTCTTCATCGCGGTGCACCAGGTCGCCGTATTTCGCCAGATTGCCCAGGATGATGTCGTCGCCGATTTCGCTGATCAGGTCCGTGCGGCGAATGTTCCAGTAGTCGATGCTGGCCGTGACGTGTTTCGACGGCTCCATCACGGCGCCGACGGAGAACTGCTTGCTGCGCTCCGGCTTCAGGTCCGCATTGCTGTAGCGCCGCGTGTCCCAGTTATTCGCGCAGTCGGCGTAGTTGTTGTCCACGGTAGCGCAGTAGACCGGGTCCGGCAACGTCGCGGTGGTGCTGTAAACCGTCGGGCGGTACAGGTCCGTCATCGACGGGGCGCGGAAACCGCGGCCGGCCGAGGCGCGCAGCATCAGGCGCTTGTCCGGCGTGTAGCTGACACCCACTTTCGGGCTCAGGGCACCGCCGACGTTCTCGTAATGGTCGTAGCGCGCCGAGAGCTGCGCCTGCCACTCTTTCGTGAACGGCGCCTGCAGCTCGCCGAACACGGCCTGCACGCGGCGGCTGTCGCTGGTGGCCCGGCCGCCTTCGGGCGCGGCGTCGTTGTTGATGTTGTCGCTCATGAGCAGTGCCGACGGTGTGAAATCCGTGCGCTCGCGCCGCACCTCGCCGCCCACGGCCAGGGCCAGGTCGCCGCCCGCCAGCGTGTACACGGGGCGCGACGCCTTGAAGTCGACGGAGTCCATCGTGCCCTTCGCATGGCGCACCACTTCGTTGACGTGAATGCGGTCCAGCAGCGCGCGGCCTTCCGCGCCGGACGGGCCGAACGGATTGATCAGCCCCGACGCGATCCCTTCCTGCAGCTGGTCGTACAGCACGTAGCCGTGGCCGTCCTTGTCCTTGACCGTGTTGACGCTGTGATTGACGCCGATGTCGTAGTCCCAGCCCGCAACAGTGCCCGTCAGGCCGAGCACGTAACGCTGGCTTTCGCTCGTCAGCTCGCTGGTGCGGTTACCCGCCTCGGACAGGCGCATGCGCAGTTCCAGCTCGCCCGGCACGTCGTCGTCCTCCAGCGTTTCCAGGCCCGTGCCGGCCAGCGCCGGGACGCGGCTGGCGTCGATATAGGCGGTCACCCGCGCCGACGATCCCACGTAATTCGTGCGCGCGCGGCTCAGCGCCACTTCCGCATACACCTGGTTGTTCGCATCCAGTTTCAGCACGCCGCGGCTGAGGAAGTTCTGCTTGTTCGATTTCGGGTACAGCTCCGTGTCGCCCATGTAGTCGTACGTGCAGGCGTCCACGCCGCCCGTGCCGGCGGGCAGATACAGGTTGGCCGGCGGGCTGCACGTCGGGATCGACAGGTTGATCAGCCGGTTCGTGATGGGACGGCCGTTCAGCTGGAAACCGATCTCCTGCAGATGGTCGCGCTGGGCGGACGTCAGGCGGATATTGGACGGGCCGGTAAAGCCGGACAGCAGGTGGCCCAGCCGCTCGGGGATGCGCAGCTCGGGGATGAAGCTGCGCTGCGAGCTGCGCAGCGCTTCGGTGCTCTGCACATCCAGTACGGCAAACACGTTGTAGCCGTCGTCCTGCAGGTTGCCGATACCGGCGCTGAGCGTTGCCGCCTTCTTGCCCGCGCCGCCTTCGTCGGTGGCGCCACGATACGCGTTCACTTCGACGCCGTGGAAGTCCTTGCGGGTGATGAAGTTGATGACGCCGCCGATGGCATCGGTGCCGTACAGCGCGGAGGCGCCGTCCAGCAGCACTTCCACGCGAGCCAGCGCAGCGGCCGGGATGTTGTTCAGGTCCACGCCGCTCTCGTCGCCGGGAGAAGCGAAGTTCGCCATGCGACGCCCGTTCAACAATACGAGCGTCGACGACGTGCCGATGCCGCGCAGGTTGGCGCTGTTCAGACCACGCTGGTCGCCGCCGACATTGATGCTGGCGCCATCCGTCAGGCCGCCCACGTTGGCGGAGATGCGCGTCATCAGTTCGGCCGCCGTGGTGACGCCGGCCTTGTCGATCTGTTCGCGCGTGACGATCTGCACGGGCAGCGGCGTCTCCGACGCGATCTGGCGGATCGCCGAACCGGTGATCTCCACGCGCGGCATGGGGGCGGTTGCCTGCGCCAGCGCGCCGGTCGCCGTGAAGGCCAGCGCCGCGCACGGCAAGGCATGCCGCAGTGCGTGCGCGACGGTCAGAAGGCGCCGGTTGGCCGGGGTGGCCGCCTGGCGATATCGCTTGCTCATTAAAACTCCTGAAACGGTTGTACGCCGGTCGGGCCGCTGCTGCCGCTTGTACTGATGCAGCTGCGCCGCGGCCGTCCGGTCATGTTAAAAAAGACACTGTTTTTACTTTACGCACGTCCGTCTGAAAACTCAACCGGAGCGCGCGCGTGGTGAAATGCCCCGCGATGGAGCGCAAGCGACGGCAGGCGGCCACGCCGCACCGCCGCCATGCACGATCTTTCAATCCGCCCTCAGTCCGCGCTGGTGCGATAGAGATCGGGGAGGTAACGCTCCATCAGCGCGTCCGCGAAGGGCGTCGGCGTGAAGCCGTAACGCGCATACAGGCCGGAGGCCGTCGTTGTCGTCAGCATGAAGCGGCGCACCGTCTGCAGCTCGGGATGCGCCATCACGGCATCCATCAACCGCGTGCTGTGGCCCTGGCCGCGATGGGCCGGCAGCACGAAGACGTCCAGCAGGTAGGCAAACATGGCGCGGTCCGAAATGACGCGCGCGAACGCCACCTGCGCGCCGGTCACATCGTACACGCCGAAGCACAGCGAGCCGTCGATCGCCCGCTGCACCAGGTCGCGCGCGATACCGGCGGCCCATGTCGACTCCTCGCTGAGGAAGCGGTGGATCATGCCGACGTCGAGCCGGCCCTTGTCGGTATCGACGACAAATGCTGCCGCCATCGTGGATGCATCCTTGCCGTGCATGCGCACCTCGTGTGAATCAAAAATACAACAATAGCATTGTGACAGGCAGTGGGCCAGCAAAAGGCCGCCGGGCGGCAAACGTTGTTTATAATCGGTAAATTACTGGAACCTGCCCATCATGACTGAACAACTCTCGAAAAAAGGCGAGGCCTGGTCGGCCCGCTTCTCCGAACCCGTCTCCGATCTCGTCAAGCGCTACACCGCCTCTGTCTTCTTCGACAACCGCATGGCCAAGGCCGACATCGAAGGCTCGCTGGCGCACGCCGAGATGCTGGCGGCGCAAGGCATCATTCCCGCCGCCGACCTGGAAGCCATCCGTTCGGGCATGGCGCAGATCGCGCGGGAGATCGAGTCCGGCCAGTTCGAATGGCTGCTGGACCTGGAAGACGTCCACCTGAATATCGAAAAGCGCCTGACGGAGCTGGCCGGCGACGCGGGCAAGCGCCTGCACACGGGCCGTTCCCGCAACGACCAGGTCGCGACCGACATCCGCCTGTACGTGCGCTCGGCCATCGACGACATCACCGCCCTGCTGACGCAGCTGCGCAGCGCGCTGGTCGATCTGGCCGAGAAGCATGCGGACACGATCCTGCCAGGCTTCACGCACATGCAGGTGGCGCAGCCGATCACGTTCGGCCACCACATGCTGGCGTACGTCGAGATGTTCGGCCGCGATGCCGAGCGCATGGCCGACTGCCGCAAGCGTGTCAACCGCCTGCCGCTGGGCGCCGCCGCGCTGGCCGGCACCACGTTCCCGATCGACCGCGAGCGCGTGGCGCGCACGCTGGGCTTCGACGACGTCTGCCACAACTCGCTGGACGCCGTCTCCGACCGCGACTTCGCCATCGAATTCACCGCTGCCGCTTCGCTGATCATGACGCACGTGTCGCGCATGTCGGAAGAGCTGGTAATCTGGATGAGCCCACGGGTGGGCTTTATCGACATCGCCGACCGCTTCTGCACGGGTTCGTCCATCATGCCGCAAAAGAAAAACCCGGACGTGCCGGAACTGGCACGCGGCAAGACGGGCCGCGTCTACGGCCACCTGATGGGCCTCCTGACGTTGATGAAGGGCCAGCCGCTGGCCTACAACAAGGACAACCAGGAAGACAAGGAACCGCTGTTCGACACGGTGGACACCGTCGTCGACACGCTGCGCATCTTCGCCGACATGGCCGGCGGCATCACCGTCAAGCCGGAAGCGATGCGCGCCGCCGCGCTGCAGGGTTATGCGACAGCCACCGACCTGGCCGACTACCTGGTCAAGAAAGGACTGCCGTTCCGCGACGCGCACGAAGCCGTGGCCCATGCCGTGCGCACCTGCGTCGACGCGAATTGCGACCTGTCCGACCTGTCCCTCGAACAGCTGCAGAAGTTCTCGCCGCTGATCGGCGACGACGTCTTTGCCGTGCTCACGCTGGAAGGTTCCGTCGCCGCGCGCGATCACGTGGGCGGCACGGCGCCGAACCAGGTGCGCGCCGCCATTGCCCGCATCCGGAGCCAGCTCGCCATGTAAGCGCCCTCCACCACCGTCACGCCGCATCACATAACACCGCAATACGGACGCCAACGCAGCGTCCGAAAACAAGCGAGGAGACAACGATGTTCATGGCAGTTTCGCGGGCAATCGACAAACTGAACGATTCAATCGCGGCGGCAGTGTCCTGGGCACTGCTGCTGGCGGTGCTGATCTGCGCGGGCAATGCGCTGGTCCGCTACAGCCTCAATATGAGTTCCAACGCCTGGCTGGAAATCCAGTGGTATCTGTTTGCCGCTGTCTTCATGCTGGCTTCCCCCCACACGTTGCGGCGCGACGAGCATGTGCGCATCGACGTGGTCACCGGCCGCTTCTCGAAACGCACGCAGGTCTGGCTCGACCTCTTCGGCTACCTGTTCTTCCTGATGCCGGTCTGCCTCGTGATCCTGTATTACGGCATCCCGTTCGGCATGCTGTCGGTGCGCAGCGCCGAGATGTCCAGCAATGCCGGCGGCCTGATCGTCTGGCCCGCCAAGATCCTCGTCCCCATCGGTTTCGCGCTGATGATCCTGCAAGGGATCTCCGAGATCATCAAGCGCATCGCCTACCTGCGCGGCAGGCTCGATGCCAGCGCCTTCAGCAAGCACGCCACGACGCCCGAGGAAGAAATCGCGGCGATCAAGGCCGCCAACCAGATCAACTGAGCCGGGACCCGCCATCACAATGGAAGCATTCATCATCGCCAACATGGCGCCCATCATGTTCGGGGCGCTCGTCATCTTTTTGCTGTCCGGTTTTCCCGTCGCCTTCGCGCTGGCCGCGAACGGGCTGCTGTTCGGCCTTGTCGGCATCGAACTGGGGCTGCTGAAACCCGAGCTGCTGCAGGCCCTGCCGGCCCGCATCTTCGGCATCATGGCCAACGACACGCTGCTGGCCATCCCGTTCTTCACCTTCATGGGGCTGATCCTGGAGCGCTCGGGGATGGCCGAGGACCTGCTCGACACGATCGGCCAGCTGTTCGGGCCCATCCGCGGCGGCGTGGCCTACGCCGTCATCTTTGTCGGCGCACTGCTGGCCGCGACCACCGGCGTCGTTGCCGCCTCCGTCATCTCGATGGGCCTGATCTCGCTGCCCGTGATGCTGCGTTACGGCTATGACAAGCGCCTGGCCTCCGGTGTGATTGCCGCATCCGGCACGCTGGCGCAGATCATCCCGCCGTCGCTGGTGCTGATCGTGATGGCCGACCAGCTGGGCCGCTCGGTCGGCGACATGTACAAGGCAGCATTCGTTCCCGGCCTGCTGCTGACGGCGATGTACTGCGGCTATGTGCTGGCCGTCTCGATCTTCAAGCCACACCATGCACCGGCACTGCCCGAGGAGGCGCGCAACCTGAAGGAGCCGAACGGCGACTCCGGCGTGCGCTCGCTGCTGGTGCTGCTGGTCGCGGCCGTGGCGGCGTCGTACGGCTTCGCCCACTATTACGAGGCTACCCATCCGGCCGCGCATGCCGACGAAGTGGGCATCTTCTCGGCCGCGCTGGGCATCGTCGGCGCCTTCGTCTTCGCCGCCGCGAACCGCTACCTGAAACTGGGCCTGCTGTCGAAAATGGCCGAGAAGGTTGTCTTCGTGCTGATCCCGCCGCTGGCCCTGATCTTCCTTGTGCTGGGGACGATCTTCATCGGCCTGGCCACGCCGACGGAAGGCGGCGGCATGGGCGCTGTCGGCGCCATCCTGCTGGCCATGATGAACCGCCGGCTGAACTGGGGCCTGCTGTCGCAGGCGATGATGTCGACGACGCGTTTGTCGTGCTTCGTCATCTTCATCCTGATCGGCTCCACCGTGTTCGCGCTGGTGTTCCGCGGCGTGAACGGCGACCTGTGGGTCGAGCATCTGCTGTCCGGCCTGCCGGGTGGCGCGACGGGCTTCCTCATCGTCGTCAACATCCTGTTCTTCGGCCTGGCGTTCTTCCTCGACTTCTTCGAGCTGGCCTTCATCCTCGTGCCGCTGGTGGGCCCCGTCGCGGAAAAGCTGGGGATCGACCTGATCTGGTTCGGCGTGCTGCTGGGCGTGAACATGCAGACGTCGTTCATGCACCCGCCGTTCGGCTTCGCGCTGTTCTACCTGCGCTCGGTGGCGCCGAAGGAAGTCAAAACCTCCGATATCTATTGGGGCGCGATTCCGTTCGTCTGCATCCAGGTGGTCATGGTGGCGCTGATCATCGGCTTCCCGCACCTCGTCTCGGTCGGCAAGAAAACGGACATGACGGAGCAGATCGAACTGCAGATCGAGGCGCCGGCCGATTACGGCTCGCCTGCCGACGGGGCGAAGGACGACACCAAGGACGGCGAGGCGCCGCAGCTGAATTTCTCGACCGACGAGGAAGAGAAGAAGAAGGAGTAAGAGAAGGAGTAAGCCCAGAGGCGGCCTGCCACGGCCGCCCTCTGCGATGGCCGTTACTTGCCGTGCCGGCGGCGCGCCGCCACCGCCACCAGCGCCATGCCGGCGATGAGCATGCCGTACGTGGCCGGCTCCGGTACCGCCGCGATGGTCAGCGTATAGCTGGCCGTCCCCTCATACTCCGTCAGCGCATAGGTCCCGGTCGTGAACAGCGGCGCTTCCTCCGAGCCCTGGTAGATCTGCGGGCCGTCGGCAATCAGCAGGAACGCGCCGCCATAATAATCCTCGATGCTCATGCCGCCGCCCATCGCGCTGTTAAAGAAGCTGACGTCGGCCAGCGCGCTGACGGCGTTGGCATAGACGCCGGTCACGTCGCCAAACGTGATGCCGAGTCCCACCGGCGCCAGATCCGGCGTGGGCGCCGAGTCCATTTGCCAGCTGGCCGAATACGCGCCGCTGACGGTGAACTGGTACAGCGCGGCGTTGGCAGCGCCAGCGCACAACAGGGTCGCTGCGATGGCAGCACAACTCAAGATTTTCTTCAGTTTCATGGAACTCCCGGTGGTTGCTTACAGTGGTAAAAAACAACGGCGGCGAGCCGTAGACATAAAGCCCACCCAGAAGCGCAGAGCCGGGGTCAGACCCGCCGGGTCTGACCCCAGTTCCAGGTCTCGGGTTTAAGGGAATGCCTGCGGCTCGCTGGCTTTACGCCTTAACTTAACGCCATCAGGAACTGTTCCGGGTTTTCGGGCTCAGTGCGTGACGAGTTTCGACAGCACCGCGAACGCGGCGCCCGTCTGGTCCTTGTCGAGGATCAGCGTCAGCTCGGTGTGGGTGGAGATCAGGTTGATGAGGTTGACCTTGTCCCACGCCAGCTTTTTCAGGATGGCGTGGTAGATGCCGGGGGTGCGGTGCGATTCGGCCGTCAGCTGCAGCGTGACGGCGTTCAGGTTTTCCAGCCGCGCCAGCAGGCGTTCGCCGGAAAACACTTCCTCGACCAGCGGTATCAGCAGGCGGCTGCAGATCACCATGATCTCGTTGACGCCGCGCGTCACGGTCAGGAACAGGTCGCTGCGGCGCCCCGCCTGGGCCAGCAGCCGGCGGTGGCACTCGTCGGTGCATTCGGACTGGCGGTAGGTCAGCTCGACGAGGTCCGTGCGCGCCGTCAGCTGGCCCGTTTTCTGCGCCAGCACGATGTCGCTGGAGCCCTGCTCCGGCAGGCGCTCGGACACGCGCCGCAGCGCCATCACCACGGCGGCCTGGCCGACGGGTTTCCATAAATCGTTCTCCAGCTGCGGCTGCAATTGCCGCGCCAGTTCCGACAGGTTGATCAGACCGCGCCGTAATCCCTCGCTGAGGAACGGCGAATCCATGACGATACGTTCTACTTTGGTAGCTATGGACTGCATGGCAGCTTGCCCGCAAGGGCATCCTTTCTGGGTGGACAGGTAATGCGCCGCTCCGCCGCGGGCAGCGGAGAACTGGCGTCCAAAAATCGCAAGTGCACGCTCGGCGCAATGCCCGGGCGAGGAAGGATGCTGCCTATGTGGGTGGCGCGGTGGCGCCCGGTCGATGGAGGGCGAAGTGAATACGAGCGAGAAGGCCTGATACCTTGGTCATGATTGCGTCCCTGAAGTTTGCCTCAGCGCGTGATGGGATCCGAAACCTGCTGGCACGGCGCGCCGCAAGCGGATGCGGCGGCGGCGGCAACGGGTTACGCATCCGTTCCCCTTTCCCAGCTGCGCTGTATTTGTAAGCCCGTCGGGCATACGTGGCCGTCCGGTGCCACTGTAGTGTACGGTGCAGGATTCAATTATTGCAACCATCACACAGCGTAACTGTTGCATGCGCGCCGAAAATCCAGACTGGAAACGATTACGTTGCGGCGAGCCGACAGCCGGTTACCAACCGTGCGCCACAAAACACGACGAAACGGTAATTACGCCGTCAGCCCTGTGGCGGATGATGTCTCATTCTTAACAAAATTCGGTGGAGCGACTCATTTTGTGAGTTTTTTGACACGGCCGCGAGCGACGGAATATCGTGCCGCTCACCCGCAATCCGTCGCGGTCCTGCCCCCCCTCCCCACTACCGAATTTTGGAGAAAAGATGAACCTTCGCTTGAGCATCATCGCTGCGGCTATCGCCGCACTCCCCGCTCTGCATGCCGGCGCCCAGACCCGTGGCGTCCTGCCCGAGAGCCTGATGGCCGCCCCGGTCGAGCCCATGAACGCCGCCGCCAAAGCCAACCTGGAGAACCGCCTTGCCGTACGCCGCGCCGCTGCCGGCCTGGACGACGAGCATGGCTACAAGATCACCGTGCAGCACCCGGGTGAAGCCGGCACGCGCATCACCCGTGCCCAGCACACCTTCAAGGGCCTGCGCATCTTCGGCTCCGACTCCGTGATCGTCAGCGACGACAGCGGTGAAATCATCAGCGAATCCGCATCGACCCGCCGCCAGGGTCTCTCCAGCTCGCGCGCCGCCGTGGCCGCCGGCCAGGGCATGCCCGACGTGACGGCCGCCGTCACGCCGGAAGAAGTCATCAACAGTGTCGTCAAGCGCGTCGCGCCAGTCGGCGTGCACCGCTGGAAGCCGGAAGCGGAACTGCTGATCTACCCGGTCATGAAAACGGTGCGCACCGCCGCTGCCGCCAATAAGCCAGAATTCGCGCTGAATGCGCTGGACCTGGAAGACGTCGTCGACCGCTACGAACTGGCCTACCTGGTCAAGACGCGCATGGCCACCGGTAAAAAGCTGGTGTACCGCGACAGCATCGTCAACGCCAAGACCGGCGCCGTGATCGCCGAGTGGGATGCGCTGCAGACCGTCGTCGGCCAGGGCAAGAGCCAGTACAACGGCACGGTGCCGATCAACACGACGCTGTCGGGCAGCACCTACCAGATGCTGGACACGAGCCGCGGCACGGGCGGCAAGTACGGCGGCATGGCCATCACCAACGCCAACCACAGCCCCGAATCGAATCCGAATCCAGGCTCGATCTACACCAACAGCACGAACACCTGGGGTGACGGCCAGCAGTACATCAACGGCGGCAGCACGACCAACGCCAATGGCCAGACGGCAGCGGTCAACGCGCTGTGGGGCCTGATGAATACCTACGACACGATGAAGAACGTGATCGGCTGGCGCAGCCTGGACGGCAACAACACGGCCACCTACATCGCCGTCCACGTCGATAACCAGTACGACAACGCGTTCTTCGAGCCGGGCTGCAAGTGCATGTACATCGGCGACGGCAGCAGCTTCAAGAACCTGGGCTCGATCGACGTGATCGGCCACGAGATGGGCCACGGCGTGACCGACGCCACGTCCAACCTGGTCTACTCCGGCGAATCGGGTGGCCTGAACGAATCGAACTCGGACATCCAGGGCGAAGCCACGGAAGCCTACGCCCGCGCGGGCGGCACCGGCACGACGATCCCGCTGTCGGGCAACGATTGGGTGATGGGCGCCGAGATCAGCAAGACCGGCACCCCGCTGCGCTACATGTACAAGCCAAGCAAGGACGGCTCGAGCCCGAACGCCTGGAGCAGCACGATCAAGAACATCGACGTGCACTACAGCAGTGGCCCGAACAACCGCATGTTCTACTTCCTGGCCAACGGTTCGAACGCGTCCTCGTCGAGCGACTACTACAGCCAGTACCTGACGCAGACCCCGAAAAACATGACGGGTATCGGCACGGACAAGGCGTTCCGCATCTGGTTCAAGGCCAACACCACCAAGTTCACGTCGTCGACCAACTACGCCGACGCACGCAACAAGGTGCTGCAGGCAGCCGAGGAACTTTACGGCGTGGGCAGCAAGGAAGCGACGGCCGTCAAGCGCGCCTACGCGGCGATCAATGTCGGTACCGACGTGCCTGAAACGGCCGGCGGCACGGGCGTCTCGATCACCACGCAGCCGGCGTCGATCACGGTCGCACCGGGCGCCACCGCCAGCTTTTCCGTGGGCGCCAGCGGCGGCACCTCGCCTTACAGCTACAAGTGGTTCAAGAACGGCACGCAGGTGAGCGGCGCCACGTCGGCCACCTACTCGTTCACCGCCCAGTCCTCGGACAACGGCGCCGTGATCAAGGCAACCGTCACCGATTCGTCGTCGACGCCGGTGACCGCGACGTCCGGCAACGCGACGCTGACCGTCAGCACCACCGGCGGCGGCAGCTCGGAACGCGTCACCAACGGCGGCTTCGAAAACGGCACCACCGGCTGGGCCGGCACCACCGGCGCGATCGGCTCGTTCTCCGGCCAGACCGCGTACGAAGGTACCCGCTTCGCCTACCTGGGCGGCAACGGCACCACGGCAACCGAGACGCTGACGCAGGACATCTCGATCCCGTCGACCGCGACGGCCGCCAACCTGACGTTCGCACTGCACATCGACACGGCTGAATCGGGCTCCACGGTGTACGACAAGCTGGTCGTCACGGTGAAGAACACGTCCGGCACGACGCTGGGCACGCTGGCGACGTACTCGAACGCCAACGCGGCGTCGGGCTACCAGGTGCGCAGCTTCAGCCTGCTGGCCTACAAGGGCCAGACCGTGCGCCTGTCGTTCGCGATGACGGAAGACTCGTCGGCGCAGACGTCGTTCGTGGTCGACAAGGTCAGCGTGGTCACGCAATAAGCAGGGCAGTAAGCTCGCAGTAATTGTGCCGTAATCGTTGCTCGGGCAGGTGCCGTTCGCGGCCCTGCCCGCGCTTTTGCCTGCTATGATTTCCGCTTCAGACATCACGTGGAGCGGGAATGAGCACTATCGGAATCGGCGGCAAAAGCATCGAAGAAGCCCTGGCCAGCCTGTCGGACATGACGGCAGGCACCGTCCCCATCGCGCGGGATGAACACCTTGCCCGCATCGAACGCGCGCAGACCTTCATGCGCCAGCAGGGCATCGCCGCCGTCTACCTGAACGCTGGCGCCAACCTGCTCTACTTCACCGGCACGAAATGGCACGCCAGCGAACGCATGGTGGGCGCCATCCTGCCCGCCACGGGCGCGCTGGAATACATCGCCCCCGCGTTCGAGCACGACACGCTGAAGGACTTCATGCTGGTCGACGGCGCCGTCAACTGCTGGGAAGAACACGAAAGCCCATACGCGCTGTTCATCGCCGTGCTGGCGCGCATGGGCATCACTGCCAACACCGACCGGCCGCCACGCATCGGCATCTGCGAAAGCGCCGCGTTTTTCATCTACGACGGCATCCGCCCGCTGGCCGCCGGCTACGCGCTGGAAAATGCCCGCACCGTCACGGCGCACTGCCGCACCCGCAAATCCGCAGCGGAGATCGCGCTGATGCAGCGCGCGATGGACATGACGCTGGCGGTGCACGTGGCAACCGCCAGCATCCTGCGCGAAGGGATCACGACGGTCGAAGTGGAGGAATTCATCGCCCGCGCGCACCGGAAGGTGGGCGCGCCCGGTTCGTACTTCTGCATCGTACTGTTCGGCGCCGCCACGGCCTTCCCCCACGGCGTCAGCTACGTCCAGACATTAAAAGCCGGCGACACGGTGCTGATCGACACGGGCTGCAAGCTGCACAACTACATCTCCGACATCACCCGCACCTACGTCTACGGCACGCCGAGCGAGCGCCAGCGCTTCGTCTGGAACGCGGAAAAGTCAGCGCAGCAGGCCGCGTTCGAGGCGGCTCGACTTGGCGTACCATGCGAGGAAGTGGACGCCGCCGCGCGCCGCTCGCTGGTTGCGAACGGCTTCGGCCCGGGCTACAAGCTGCCCGGCCTGCCCCACCGCACCGGCCACGGCATCGGCCTGGACATCCACGAGTGGCCGTACCTGGTCGGCGGCGACACGACGCCGCTGGACGTGGGCATGTGCTTCTCGAACGAACCGATGATCTGCGTGCCGGGCGAATTCGGCATCCGCCATGAGGATCACTTTTATATGACGGCAAACGGGCCGGCGTGGTTTACGCAGCCGGCGCGGTCGATTGACGATCCGTTCGGGCTGGCGGCATAAAAATGGGACAGGCTCCCATCTCGCGGCCTCCCAGCCGTGAGATGGGAGCCTGTCCCCCCGTTCGCTACGTGGATTACTTCGCGGCTTTGCCGATGTAGCTCAGCTCAGCGATTTCCTTCAGCGCTTCTTCCTGGCCGACCAGCTCCGGCTTGACGTGGCCGACCATCAGGCCCATCGAGACGGACGTGCGCACGTACTTCGTCTCGCCTTTATCGAGCACGAACGACAGGTTGTTCGTCGCCTCGGTGCTGGTGCCCGCCTGGTGACTGCCTGCGGACGTGTCGGTGTAGAAGTAGCCGCCCGGCTTGGATTCGCCGACGACGGCGCCATCGAGCCTGATGTCCGGCTGCACGGCGGCACCGACCATGCTGTTGACACGGTAGAAGTAGACGCGGCCCTGGTCGGCGCTCAGCTTCGGCGTGATCGCCTGCTGTTCGGCGAATTTCGGACCGGAAGCGGCGCAACCCGTCAGAGCGGCCAGCAGGGCGATCGCGCCCAGATTCAGAATGCTTTTCATTGTTATCCCTGGTTTTGTAAGTGGAGTGACAACGGTGTCCGCAACGGCGAGAAACCGCGTTCGGCCGGCAGATAGAAGCCCACCAGCTGATCCTTGTCGAGGACCAGCCATGCCTCATGAATATGCGCGCCCTCGACGGTGAAAACGTCGCCGACGGGACGGTACACCGCGCCCTGCGCAACCGTACCCACGTGCGTCCAGCGGCTGCCGGCGTTAAGCGGGCGCGTATAACCGGAGTCGAAGGTGACGGTGACGGCGTGGGTCAGGACGACAGGCGCCGCCGCCGTTGCTGACGGGCTGAGTGACACTGGGGTGTGATGAACAGGGGCCGTGCAACCGCCCAGCAGAAGCGCGGCGGCAACGCAGAGAGCATGCATTTTCATAATGCTCGAATGCTACTCTTTTTGATCCTAAGAAATCTCTCCAATTGTCACTTTGGAGGCCGGACTCTATCTTTGGGCGCCCGCGTCTGCCCATGAGGCAGAGGCGCGGAGGTACCAAGGCTGCCGGCGCGATCCCGCCAACCGCAGTGGCACCCGCGCCGGTGCCCCCCAGCCTCACACCTTCTTCGACACCAGCGTCAGAATGTCATAGCTGGCCACCAGCTCGTCGTTCTGGTTCGTCACCTGCACGTCCCAGGCAACCACGCCCTGGCCGATGCCCTTGTCGTCCCGGCGGTTGCGATCGACCTTGCGCTTGCAGGTCAGGCGGGCGCGGATCGTGTCGCCGATGCCGACCGGCGTGATGAAGCGCAGGTTGTCGAGGCCATAGTTCGCCAGCACGGGGCCGGGTGCCGGCGAGACGAACAGGCCGGCGGCGGCCGACAGCACGAAGTAGCCGTGCGCGATCCTTTTGCCGAACTGCGTGTCCTTTGCCGCGATCTCGTCGAAGTGCATATAAAAATAGTCGCCCGAGACGCCACCGAAGTTGACGATGTCCGCTTCGCTGACGGTGCGGCGATGCGTCAGCAGCGAGTCGCCCACCTGCAGGTCCTCGAAGTGCTTGCGGAACGGGTGCACGTCGCTTTCACGCACCGCGCCGCCGCGCACGTACTCGCCCGTGATCGCGGACAGCATCGTCGGCGACCCCTGCACGGCGGCGCGCTGCAGGAAGTGCTTGACGGCGCGGATGCCGCCCAGCTCCTCGCCTCCGCCGGCGCGACCTGGACCGCCGTGCTTGAGCTGCGGCAGCGGCGAGCCGTGGCCCGTCGAATCGACCGACGCCTCGCGCTCCAGCACCAGCACGCGGCCGTGATGGGCTGCAGCAATCGGCACCGCATACGCCGCGGTGGCCGGGTCTTTCGTCACCAAGGTCGAGACCAGGCTACCCTTGCCGCGCGCAGCCAGCGCCAGCGCTTCGTCGATGCCGTCGTACGTCATCAAGGTGCTGACGGGGCCGAAGGCTTCCACGTCGTGCACCGCGTCGTTGTCCCTCGCATTGCGGCACATGACGAGCGTGGGCGAGAAGAACGCGCCGTCATGCACGCCGTCGCCGACCAGCTTCAGTTCTTCCGGACGGCCGTACAGCAGCTCATTGCCCGCCAGCAGACGTTCGACCTGCGCCGCCACGTCGCGCTGCTGGTCTTTCGACGCCAGCGCGCCCATGCGCACGCCGTCAATCGATGGGTCGCCCACGGTGATTTTCGCCAGCCGGTCGCGCAGCTTTTCGGCCACGGCGTCGGCCTGCTGGCGCGGCACGATGATGCGGCGGATGGCCGTGCACTTCTGGCCTGCCTTGCCCGTCATCTCGCGCGCCACTTCCTTGACGAACAGGTCGAACTCGGCGTCGTCCGGTGTAACGTCAGGCGCCAGGATCGCGCAGTTCAGCGAATCCGCCTCCGCCGTGAACGGCACGGAGTTGGCGATCAGGTTGCGGTTGCTGCGCAGCTTCGCCGCCGTGTCGGCCGAACCGGTAAACGTGACCGCATCGAAGCCCGTCAGGCGGTCCAGCAGGTCGCCGGTGCTGCCGATGACGAGCTGCAGCGCGCCCTCGGGCAGCAGGTTCGACTCGTGGATCATGCGCACCAGCGCTTCGGTCAGGTAGCTCGTGGCGGTCGCGGGCTTGCCGATACACGGCATCGCGGCCAGGAAGCTGGGTGCGAATTTTTCCAGCAGGCCCCAGATCGGGAAATTGAACGCATTGATGTGCACCGCGATGCCGCCCTTCGGCACGAGGATGTGGGTGCCGGCAAAGCCGCCCCGCTTGCCCAGCGCCATGGCGGGGCCTTCGTGCAGGACGTTCGACGACGGCAGCTCGCGGCTGCCCATGCTGGCATAGGCGAACAGGGTGCCGATGCCGCCTTCGACGTCCACCCAGCTGTCCGGACGCGTGGCGCCGGTCAGGTGCGAGATGCGGTACAGCTCTTCCTTGCGCTCCATCAGGTACAGCGCCAGCGCTTTCAACGTGGCGGCGCGGCCCTGGAAGTCCAGCTTCATCAGCGCGGGCACGCCGGTCTTGCGGCCGTAATCCACCGCTTCGGCGAAGTCGATGGCTTCCGCGTGCGTGTGATAGATCAGCTGGTTGTGCAGGGCGCTGTGCAGCGGCGTGTGGGCTTCCTTGCCGTGCCAGCGGCCGGCGATGTAGCTTTGCAGGGTGGTGGTCATTTTTTTGTCTCCGGTTCTGGTGACAGACACCATTTTCGGGCCGGTCGGCCGGAAAATGGTGTCTGTCACCGGTTTTTTGTTTGATGCAGCGGCAGCGAGCTTTCCCACTGCATGCGTTGGCGGTCCGGTTCGGGCGCCGTCAGCGCTTCGACATCGCGCATCGTCTCGCGCGAGCGCACGGCCAGTTCGTGGTACTGGCCCGTGCCGACGTTCTTCCAGGCCAGCTCCGCATCGGTCACTTCACGCACGATGCGCGCGGGCGTGCCCATCACCATGCTGCGCGGCGGGATCTCCATGCCCGCCTTGACGAAGCACATGGCGGCAACGATGCTTTCGGCGCCCACGACGGCGTTGTCCATCACGACGGCGTTCA
>Ga0265797_10001996_pt1 | contig 35229 bp, 39 predicted proteins | sample P2T30metagenome_FD_192433 | JGI IMG/M metagenome (GOLD analysis project Ga0265797, IMG submission 192433) | Plant litter microbial communities from East Loma Ridge, Irvine, California - P2 T30 | ecosystem: Environmental > Terrestrial > Plant litter > Unclassified | place: USA: California...
CCGAACCTACGATCAGCAATTACACCACGACCCCTCCCGTCTACGCCGTCAACGGCGGCAAATACTACAAAGGCAAAATCTACTGGGCCTCAGAAGCCAGCTTCCCCTTCCCCAGCCCAACCGACGGCAGCACCATCAACCAAGCCCCCGGAATCTACGAGCTCGACCCCTTCACCGGCAAAGTCAAAACTCTCCTCAACAACTACTACGGCCAGCAACTAAGCAGCCCCAACGACCTCATAATCGACAGCAGAGGCGACATCTTCTTCACAGACTCCTGGTACGGCTACGCTATCAACGTCACGACATACCCGGTCCTGAGGCCCCAGACTTTCCGCTTCAGGCCCTCGACCGGAGCCGTGAGCGTGGTGGAGAACTCGCTGGGCCAGCCGAACGGGATCGGGATCAGCCCGGACGGCAGGACTATGTATATCAGCGACACGGGTATTACGGATTTCGAGGGCGTGGCTCCCGATGCGGCGCCTCCTAGGTATACGTTCGACAAATTCGGCGGGCGGTCGGTTTATGCGTTCGACGTCAATTCCGCTCCGCCGGGGAACTATTTGACTAACAAACGACCGATCTGGCTGGCTCAGACTTTCGCCGTGGACGGCTTGCACGTGAGTCGTGAGGGGTATGTTTTGGGCGCTGCGGGCTCTGGGCTGGATGTCTTGAGCTCATGGGGAGAGCTCCTCCTCAGAGTCGAGGTGGGCGAGATAAATAATTTCCAGTTCGCTGGGCCGGAGAGAAGGGATTTGTGGTTGTTTGGGCCGAGTGGGATTTGGAGGGTTAGTGGTTTGAAAGGCTTGCAAGGCTTGGAGAATGAGTAGAGAATTTGGGATGACGTTGGAATGACTTGTCACCGTGTTTCTCATGCTCTCATTTCGTTTAGTTGTGGGAAGAGTGGCAGCTGAGTCGACTCTAAGGGCTTGCTTAGTCCACGTCGGAACCGCCAAATGCGGCATTGCCTTGTCGGTTCCGATATGCACCGCCTTTCTTTCTTTGGTCTTGCTTCTTCCCATTGGCCTCGTCGACGTCGCGGTGGTGGAGCTGAACGGCCCAGTCTCGAGGCCATTTGTGTCGTGCCAGTTCTTCGGCGAATGCTACACTGCGGTGCTTGCCGCGTTCGCAGAAACAGCTTACAACAAGCTGAATTGCATCCACGGCCGCGATTTCCGGGATGTCTTCCTCCTTCTCTTCGGAGACTTGGAGGGGGGCAGCTTCGTGTTCTTCTGGACGTCATTGATGATCTGTAAGCCTCGCTTCCAGACAAGAGGGCGGCCAAAAAATCAATCTCAATGTAATGATGGTTTGGCTCACCTTTGCTATTTTGAGTCAACACTTTCATCTCCTCTTCAATGCTACTCTTCGCAGCTTCGAGCAGGCTGGCAAAGTCTTCCATGTGCATCAAATGCTCTCGCAAACGCTTAGAGCGGCCATCGTGGGCGTCTCTGATGTGCTTGGGCGGATTTCTCACTTTCCTCAGGTCGAATTTCAGGTTTGGCGGGTGGGAGAGTGGGCGGCGGTGAGAATGTGACACGAGGGCGAGGACTGGTTGCTCGGTTGTTTGTGTCGTTGGGTTCTGTACGGGAGGTGGTTCGTCCATTGTCCGGTTTTGTCAGTCGGGAGAATGGGTTTCAAGCTGTTGAAGGCAAGGTAGTAGTTCCTCTTGAGCGAGTCTCGTCTTTCGGTACAGTATATTTGGCATGAGTAAATTGGGTTAGAGTCGAAATCTGAGGCTGAGGATGACTGTAAAAGCACAAGCCTCAGCCCAATCTGCCGTGATGAATCTGCGCAACTCTAACCAATCTATACGCCGGACGTGTTGACTACAGAAGGTTTCCTTTGTCTGAAGCTTGTTGCTACCTTAGAGCTGAGCCGTCAGCGCATTCGAATTTACAAAGCATGGACCCCGCACTCGAGGCGGGAGAATCATTTCAATTCGAGTTTCTTGAATGCAAGGTAGTTGATGTGTCTGCACGCCTTGGGGCATTGAAGGCGCTCCCGGTTTTGTTTGTAAAGGACGGTCAACGATGTCAAAGTTCTTCGGGTGGACGGTGTCCGAATCAACAGACGAGTAGTGAGCAAAGCAACCGCGTGGTACCTTATCCTTGCCGGAGTGACAGCTTTCGCTTAACGGCCATCAGACTTCGCGAGAGTGTCTCCGGTGTTTGGTATGCTTGAAAGCGAAAACATGGACTTGTGCTTTGACGTCCCGGATGCTGTGTTCCGAGTATATATTTTGTGTTCAGCTTAGGTATTTGATACCGAGAGTCTCGTCGAGTCATGGAAATTGGGAAGAGAACCACAGTGCCTTAAGGCTCAATGGTCATGGCTGATGAGTTCCTCGAGTCCTCACGGCGTAAGTTAGGCGTGCGAATCCTTACAGAGATGCATTGGACTTTTCACGTTTTGAGCATTGATGGATGCAGTCACGTGGCAGTTCACGTCTCAGGGTCGCAGGGAGAAGCACAGGAGGGAAATCTCGAAGACTGAACTCCGAGAGGGTCCGATGCACCAACTTCATCTGTGATTGGTGGTTCGAGACTAGACTGACCTGAAGACCCTCAAAACTACGCATAAGCTTCCGAAGGTGCCCAGTGGGAAGACCAAACAATCGGGAACGGTTTTGCGCTGCGGGATGGTTCGAGCTGTTCTCTTCTGCAGGTACGAACAGGTAGATGAACTATGTACCTACAGCGTAAAGAATTGTTTCTGGTGAAAGTTGGCGAGCCGGTTGGTGCTAGCTGCTATTGTAGGTACAGAAAAGAGCAGGGAGGAGAGAGAAGTGAGGAGAGCGAAACTTGGTGCGATACCCTAATCCGGCTACCACGATAACTGATCTAAATGATCGACCAGATCTAGATCCAAGCGCCACCCCTTTGCCTTACCAACTTTCCTTTCCTGTGCGCCGGGCCCCCAAAAAGATCTGCGAGTCCATCGCGATTTGCGACATGGCGCAAGCGACGGTATTAATGATGGGAGTTTGCCATTATCCATGCCGACGATCATCAAACATCTATACGGTGGTACGTTTGCATGCCTGCCGCAAATGCAACTTCTCGAAACGCGGGACGGATCTCGCTTGGTCCGCCATGCACTATGGAGCATAATTCATAGGACCTGCTTATCATTGGATCCATTGCTCAGAAGCATCACGACGCTCGCGACCGAGGTGGAAGAGGGGTGAACGAGTTACCAGCTTCTGAAAGAGCGCGGACAGTTGTGAGTGGCGGACCTGGCGCTCCCAGACAGTGCGCACCTACCTCTGTCCCTTGCGACGTTAATATTCCCGACTGTGATATTTGAGTTCGAACGGCGTCGATTGCTTAAGCCCCCACAAAATTGGTGAGCCGTGTTGGCACTACTGAGGTTGTACTCTTGTTCTAATCAATTCGATGCCGTCTCACACTTGTCTTAACGTTATTATCTGTACTACTATCACTGTACTTTGGTGTCTGGAGAATACTTCGCCTCGACCATATCAACTTTTGCCATCGATACTCTTCCTCACCTGGAACTGGAACATCTCACCAAATCGCTCGACCTATTCCAGTATTGCGGCGCCGCCCTTCGGCCTCAGCATCAGCCAAACGCCCATACGGCACGAGCTCGCCCAGCTCTCATACCTGCTCTCACCAGCCCAGAAACATGGCCGAGTTCATGTTCGTCAACCTCAACAATCCTACGCAAAACAAGCGCCGCGAGGTCCGGAAGTTGGTCCGCTCGCATGTCTCCCACATCCAACACAGTCTAAAACGGACCGAGCTTGGCCAGGTTCAAAAGCCGTCAAAGTCTCGATACACGGATCGAAGTGTCAATGGCTGGGCGGTGTTAGACGAAAGCAGAGCAGCTCATCCGTCACAGAGGAAGGTCAACGCGGAATCTGGCCTTGACTCAAGCCTTCTCCCCCAGCATCAGTCGACATCATCTGGTTCGGCCCAATCTCGATCCCCTCGTCGACTACACAGCAAGGAACCCGCCGTGGCTGGAAAGAGTCGACGACACTCAAGGCAAAGCCTGTGCCGACCGGAAGACTCTCATACGCCGCCTACACCAACTCCTAGTGACGGCATCAAGACCAAGGAGGAGTCACCACAGGTGGTGTCAATACCGTCTACTGTAAAGAGCGAGACTGATGTAACGAGTTCTGAAGGGGTCTTTATAAAACGGGACCCGGATCATGAGACGAACCGCAGGTTGGACATTGTGTCGGAGCACTCTTTGCGGTCACAGAGTCTCTCGTCACCCTCCGCTTTACAATGGAGCTGGAAAGGCGACGACCCAGCGCGGAGTTCGCCTGCACCCTTGTACTTCAGTATGGGTGATCCTACCGACGAGCTGAGGAACCGGATTGAGCTTGCAGGATTAGGCATGTCGTCGACTATGGTATCTACGCTCTTACCTTTCTCACTGGAAATGCAATAACGAAGGCTAACTTCCCTAGGCTTTCCTTCTCAGCATTGCCAACTTGATGGGCCCGGATTGTGATAAAACGTACTCTCTACCCGCAGGGTCTTTGCAAAGCTACTTGCTGGGTAGTCTCGCGGCCACCCCGGCAGCGCGTGCTTCGATGGTCATCTCCGCTGTTGCAGCCATGAGTTTCCACCTGAATGAGCCACTCGAGTGTGCATCTCTGTATGGTCTTCGCGGGTACGCCATCAGATGCATACAGGATGCGGTGACGGACCCGGATACGTGCCACAGCGATCACACTGCCATGGCGATCGCAAGCTTAGGGGTTTTTGAGATTATCCTCGGATGTGACGAGGCTACACAGACACACGTGCGGGGTCTTGCCAGCATCAAGGCCGCCCGCGGCGGGTCATTACACTGGGTCCTCGATGGGGTGCTGTCGTGGATGGCAAATCTGCAACGCCAGCAGATCACAAAAGGCACAATCACTGTCCTCGATCGGTCGAACATGGAGACTTGATGTCCATGGTGTTGCTTGATCTCAATGGGATGAGATCCTTTCAGCTAAGCAACGGCTGGTGTCTTCCAAATCTTTCACAAAGCTGGAGCGGGTCATGCCAACACTCTCGATAATGCCAAAAAGGAGGTGCCGAACCACCCTTAGGAGTGAGCCACCGTTCAGTCCTGGGTAGGGAGTCTCCCAGTCCAGCCGGAACAAATCTCTGAGGACGTACCGAACCATCGTTATCCAGCGTCAACGAAGACTGCGATCTTGCGTCCAACGACCTTTGTGGAGATCCGGCACTTCGAAAGCCCAAGGGCCTTATAGGCAGGTTTAAGTCAGTTTGACTTGGTATCGCCAGAGGAGTGTCGATTGTCAAGCTGGTCAAAAGTCGGTGCACATGGAGTTTTGGCTCTGGCAAGAGTTGGGCACGAACAAGACAGCGACCCTCACAAATCACACCAATATCGTCCGAGCAGCCAGCCTCCTATCACAGTGACGAGGGCCGGAAGTCGCAGCATGGACCACAGCCCGCGTTGGTCGACAGCCCGCTCAGGTGAACAGTCGGCATTTAGAGTTACATACATGGCCTCCATTCCGCGTCGAAGGGGGACTTCTCCGGTAGCGGTGCAAGGCAAGGTTGGAGGTCAGCTTCATCTCCGTCAGCGCTCCGAGTAACGTCTCGGGTCCAGTACGCGCTGTGTTCTAAGCCGTTATCCAAACTCAAGCAGCATGGCAGCAGTAGCTATGCCTCTACTCATGTGGTACACACGCTTGTCACGCACTCACATGATCTTTAAGATTACCGTAGTCAATGTTTACCCGTCAAGTCATTTCTGCCCACGCAGACTCTTGATCTAAGTCTCTTATTGTGAACGTCAAAGTGCTAGTTGAACCAGTTCTGGCGTCGAGGTTGGCCAGGGCACTGCTCTCGATCAGATTATGTTTCAACGCATGAGGTACGACTGTCACGGCGGACTATCACTATAAGTTACTGAAGCTTGAGTGACTCTTTCTTTAGGGTAAGGGTTGGGGTAAATTCATGCAGGTAAACATCTCAATCGCCGTGCAAAGACATGGGTTCAATACAGGTATACCTAAGATCATGAAGGCTGACATAATTGCCCGTCTAGATCTCGGTATCGTGCTGGTGAGAGTAGGTTTTGTGCGTCAGTAGCACCATGTGGAGCACAGGCGTACATTCTCAACAAGCTTGGAAAAAGGCACACGGAGATCTTCGGTCAATCGGTGGATCTGTCAATCGAGATAGCGAATTCCGAGTGTGGCGTGAGATGTACATGTACCCGGTTCGATATATGCATAGCCGCAATCGTGGTATACTGAGTATATACTGTAAAATGTGCATGTATATATATAGCAGTTACTATGCAATAATGCTGTACATAGTTTTCAGCCGATCTACATGGAAGGATGTTTGGATAAGCGAAAGAGATAAGCGTATCGGTAGTTGGAGATCTAGCTCCCGCAACGGCGGCGGCATCTGTCTGCTCGTGCCCGGTGATTGGTTTGCATGTCGTGCAGCATAAACAAGCTGGATTGGAAGTCATCATCATCACGCGGCCGCTGAGACACCTCGACTCTTCGACCCTGTTTCTGGACTCTCCAAACAATCCCTTTGTCTCTCGAACTCCCCACGCGAGCCCTCGAAATAACTCGGCGTAGTCTGCAGCGAACAACGGCCAGCGCACGCGCACGGAGCGATCAGCAAACATATCGAGAGATTACTCCATAGCAACCGCGCCGGCAACCCCTCCGAAGGGCCCGACGGCCTGCGACAACGACCGTGCTTTAATGCAACGACAGCGATGCGTACCGCCCTGTCAGTGCCCAATATCCTCTGCTACTCAGCTCTATTGCATAGCGCACCACCAAACAATCCCGCGGTCCTCACTCCGCCGGCCGCAGCAGCAGCACCACCGCGACAACACCAGCAGCTTTCTTCAGAGCATTCATCCTCTGGTAGGCTGTCGGCAAGGTACGTTCAAGCTTCCCTAGCGCGCCTGCAACAATGGCAAAAAGAGGGTCTCCGCCGCGCATCACCATATCCAACTGCGACAAAATGCCATCATTACTGCTGCATGTGCATGTGAGACGCGTGGTGGGCCCGTTGAGGCTATGTTCGATGTTACATCACCCGCCGCACGGGGTGCCTTGATTAATGTTGCTGACTGGGGCCAACGCCTGCCTTCACAGGTGCCAATGCCATCGCCCAATGCCGCAAACAATCCCATGGCCGCGAAAAAGGCTCCGAACAAGGCTGGCGACCTAGCCCAGAAGCTGGCCCGGTCGAAGAGTCAAGAGTTCAAGAGCAAGATCTTGGATTGGAACCAAGCTGGTGGAGGAATTGCGGTAGAACAAGATGAAAAAGAAAGCGCTGGGAAGAAATCCGAAATCGTTGAGGAGGCTTCCGACCCGTTGGACGAGGTGGTCGTGATCGAGGAGGATGAATCTGTGAATGCTTCGAGCAGCGCCAAAGTCGAGGAGGTTGTGCCGCCTGCACCTTCACCTACAAAGTCGCCCCTCACCGCCGCCAGAGCTGCGCATACTCGGAGGACTACGAGGGATATCGATCTGGAGCGGAAAGCATGGGTACGGAGGAAAAGCAAGCCGCAGGTCGAGCCGATGTTACAGGATGATGTTGATGCCGATATCAAGGCTGCAACCACGCCTAAGAAGCGAGTTGTGAGCGATGGGCACTGGAGGAGAGACCGCTCGGCATCGAAACCTCAGTCTGGAATGCCCACTCCCGAACTTGATTCGCCGCCGAAACCGACCACGATCCGACGAAGTGTTGTGAACATCGGACTAAAAGTTCCTCCATCAACACATGACTATTACGACGATGAACCAGAGCCCGAACAGGTGCGTAGAAGGCCTATAAGCTCCCAAGGGCATGCTAGACCCAGGTCTCGCGACGACAGGGATGGCATACCGGATTACGAGGACAGTGGGACACGGCTGTACATCAAGCGGCGGCCAAGATCAAAAACTTCTGTCGAGGATCCGAAGAAAGCCAACTCTGAGGGAAGCAGCCTAGTATCTGGCGACCTGAAAAGCTCTTCGACGGATATCACCGTGCCGAGTACACCATCTGCAAAAGAGACTAAGAGGAAATCTGCTACGGAACCGTGGGAAAGACCGTCGAGTAGATCACTCAACAATGATGATACCGTCAAACGACTGGACAAGAAGACTCGGACACCAGAAGATCGGAAGCAGCCATCGCCCAAACCACAGCCAGCAATCGCTCCAATCGTTGTGCCCAAAGTCTTTGGTGGCCGTATTGAGGGATGGCTCGCGACTACCTCTGATCCGTTCGGCGAACCCAGTCTGGCACCAAAGCCCTTAGCGCCCCGAAAATCGCCACGGAAGCAAGCGAGTGACCAGGAAGTGAATCCCGAGAAAAGACATCGCAAGAGCGGCGTTCGCCAGACAAGATCACGGCTCGATCTGAACCGTCCGGATGCTGAGGAGATCTCAAGAAGTGCCAGCCCGCGATCGACAGGAGACGACTCTGAGGTATCTGGCGCATCTACCCCTACCCTGAAGCGAAGAGGTGCTCGTAGGAACACACACTCTCCGGTCAAGGATCGTGCTCGCCACGCTTCATCGCCGCTGGATACCGCTACTGTGACATCAGATGATTACTTCGAGTCTCGTCCACGCTCCAGTTCGGGTCACCCGTTGTCCGACGTTGGTTCGATGGATACTCTCACACAGTCAGAAGTACAAAAGCATGCAGGTAGTGGCAGTCAACCCCGACGGAAGCCTTCGGAAAAGCGAGGCCTTACTAAGCACTCCGATCTTATCTCAGTGTTGTCCATGCCAGTAGTTGAGAAGAAGGGCATTGCCTCAGCACGCAGCATACGAACCCAGCGAGTACGATCCGGAGCGGCAAACGCTGGAGACATAATGAATGAGATCAGCACCGACGAACTCAAGTACCAACGTGAGCTTCGAACACTGGTTGATGGCGTGATCCCGGTTCTGCTTCAAAGCGTTCTTTCGCAGAAGGACTCCGCTGGAAAAATTCAAGTCTCGACAGGTTTGTCAAAGGATGAGCCGACGGTCACTCAACCTATTATCAACATGGGAGTTGCCCTGGAAAGACTCAAGACGTCACACAAGCGCATACCCATGCACAACTCACAAGATCTCGTTCGGTGGGCTCAACAGACTGCGAAAATCTATGACGACTACCTCCAAGCCTGGCGCTTGGGCTTTGAGGATCTGGTAGTCACCCTTGCACCGGTCGATGGAGCTGAGAAAGATCGCCAACCGTCAATATCAACGAAGCCCGGCGAAAATGCTGTTGCTCCGCCGGAGGGTGACGGCGAGCGCGTCGAAGTTGCCTACCTTCTGAAACGTCCCCTGGTGCGCTTAAAGTACCTCGCTCGAGGCTTCAAGTCTATCAGCCAAATCAACCCATCGCCGCTCGCCGAGGAGATGGCTACGAGATACCAGAAGCTTGTGCAGGAAGCTCGAGATCGCTCAAACGATGAGCGAGCCCGATTGGAAGATGAAGCTGCCGCCGCAATCGACCCTTCACGCTCGCGAGACCTGCGTAATCTTGCACCACTCAGTGGAGTTCGCATAGACCCGACAAGATGCGTGCGCGCTCGCGACTACTTCGACATGGACCTAAGGCATAGCAGTGGCCAGCAATTGACATGCAGGATTGAGATCATCATCCGCGATGATACTCCAGCGCGTGGAAACTCGACTGACCTGCTCTTCTGTGAAGTGACCTCTACTGGCCGATGGCTCCTGTTCCCGCCAGTATTGACAAGCATGGTCTCTGTTCGCCCTAGTCGACAGGTCGGAGCGTTAGTCCTGATGGTCCGTGGTTTCCAAGCACAAGGTAAAGAGTGGCGAGAGTTAATGTCCCTGCGCACCGATGACGACGATGCGCTTGACGAGTGGATGGACATGTTGCCTGAATCTCCCGTACCGCCTGGTCTTATGAAGAAGTCGAGCTTCGACATGCTGAGAGGGCCGATCATGTCTGGAGCACTCCCAGTCTCGCCTCCTTCCCCCGAACCGAACGCTAAGGATGTTGAGATCCCCATTGGTGAACGCGCAAAGGAGTCTGCTCGAATGTGGGACAACAGCGATGTGAACAGCTTAATGGGAGATGATGAGCGCGCTAGTAGCCCTCTGCGACGATCCAAAGCACAAAGGCACCGCATGTCTCCCTTGTCTCCGCCTCCCCGAGACGATTCGTCCGACCTCACATATGCCTGGGAACGCAAAGATAACCGACCAAGACCGGCTTCAACATATACGGCCTCGACGTACACGGCATCGATCGACGAGCGACCAAAGACTAGCCATGCTCGCTCTACGACTGACTACACTCCAAGTATGCTCTCGCGATCTACGACCGATTACACGGAAAGCTCAGAATATACGAACAGCAAGAAAGACTACTCTGTATGGTTGCCATCGTCGCAGGGCAACTCATCGGATGAAAGCGGCTCAGACGAGGACTATGAACCCCGAGCCCGCCGTCCAGTACTGCGCCGTAAAACATCATCAGTACCTTCAATGGAGCTGCCAACCATCAACAAGACTCGCTATATGCATGAGCCGGAGTCTAACAGGGACTCGCAATCTCACGAAACGCCCCGTAAACGCTCATCGCATCGCCGCGCAGAGTCCACGCCTGTGGCTTCTCTCGCGCCTGAAAGAGAGCCTACTTCTGCACCAGCGAAGATGCAAGATAGAAGGACGACACCGCCGAAAGAGAACGACAGGTCAAGGAAGTCTGGTGGGAACAGTCGACCAAATTCTATGGGTCTCAAGTCCGGACTCATTCCTTCTCTCACGCCCAACTTTCTCAAGAAGAACCGACGTTCATCATCGCCACTCAAACACGAATACGCACCGTCTTCCGAGAGCGAGTCGTTCACTGAAAGCGATTACACGGATTACGAGCACGATGATGAATCTGTCACCTCGGAGTCATCGGCTGAGGACGAGCAGGTCTCTACGATTGGGGAGCTTAAGACGTTCCCGAATCTTGGAGGGTACAAGCCTATGGCCCAGGCCTCTCCGCCAGACACTACATACTCGCCTTCGGATCCCTCTCTGGCGCCATCGCAGTCGGCATCACAAGCACCATACCGAACTGTTCCGACGTATGATGACAACGCTGCCAGCGTTGTTGCCTCTATATTTGCTTGGGTCGATAGCGGATTGTGGGACAGCTTGCACCCTGAAGAGTGTTTCGTTGTCGTCTCACCCGGTCTCATCGAGGCATTCGATCTCTCTCAAGCACAGTCTGCTCCTGGTGACGAAAACAAAAGCCCTTCGTCACGAGGCGTCAAGCCTCTTGTCGCGTTGGAACTCACGCCTCTGGTCCCTCTACGTCGCGGTACAGCGCTTGACATCTCCATCCGTTCGCCTCCGACGGCTAACTCCCTGTACAAACCCGGCTCAAACATCATGTTCCGTTCACGAAGTGGAGAGGAGTGCGAGGAGCTTTACTACTTGATCAATCGTGCACGCATCAACAACCCAACTTACATCGCTCTGCAAAACGCACGCGGGCCGATGCAGCAGAGCAACTGGGGAGAGGCCATGGACCGTCGCAACCAAGCCCGTACCAGCGCCAGCTGGTGGAATCTGAACTCGAAGAAGGGCAGCACTTACCGCTCAAAGGGCAGCAGAAGGATGTCGACTGCCGGCACCGAGTCCTCGATCGGCACAATGAACAGTGCTTTCTCCGCATTGCGCCGATTCAGCGGCAGCGGCAACCGCCTCTTCAACATCGCCAAGAGCACCATCACCTCCAAAGAAGGCCCCAGTTCGCGAAGCACTTACTCCGATTCCCTCTCCTCCGGCGCCGTAACGCCCATGGGCATCGATCCCAGACTAGGAACCCCCCTCGGCCTGACCGACATGAAGATCCGTCTGTACCTCCGCGAAACACCCTCCAAATGGCGCGACATGGGCTCCGCCCGCATGACAATCGTCCTCCCACCTCGCCCGGATCCCGAAGCTCCCGCAGATCCAAGGACCCTCGGACACCAGGAGAAGCGCATCATCATCTCCGGCAAGACAAAGGGCGAGACGCTGATCGACGCCACGCTCAGCGAGAACTGCTTCGAGCGGGTCGCCAGAACAGGCATCGCCGTCTCCATCTGGGAAGAGCACTTGGGCCCCAACGGCGAGCTGGGCCAAGTCGCTGCGGTGGGAGGCGTTAATGGCGCGAGGGCAAAGGTGTACATGGTCCAGATGAAATCGGTAAGTTTGCCTTCATGATTCCTCTTACGAAGACAACGCGTCGCTAACATTCGACTTCACAGGAACGCGATACGGCTTACACTTTCGGCTTGGTCGGCAAGCTACGTTACTAACGATTTCCCACCTTCCCCTTCTTTTTTTTTTCCACTCTTCTTTCTCGTCTTTGCACTAATGAACTGAATACCCGACTTCCGCGATTTGTTTTCTTCTTGCGATTTATTTTCCCCGACTAGTTTGGGTGTGGAGTCTTTTGATTTGGTTGGGTCAATGGTCTGGTCTGGGATTTTCTGTTTTTAGCGATGGGCGCTGTTGGCTTTTCTTCTTTGCTCTTTCTCGCTTTGTCTTTCGTGCTCATTGGGATGCTTCTTTCCGTTTTTTCCAAAGCTTTCCCTGCTCTCTAATGACGAGTTGCTGGTCTCTGGTTTTTCTTGTACAAAAGTCCTTTTTTTTTTTTGATGATTAATGGGCACGTTTGATAGAATTCTGTACCCTTCTCTCTCTGTACCTTGAATACTGGCTTTATACCAAAAGCTTACTCTTTCTCCATGCTAAAAGACGCCTCACAGAAGATATGCAATTGCGATTGTGCGTGGCGTACAGAGTCCAAGTCCTGCATATCAAAAATGTCGGGATGGAACTGCAAAGGTTCTTCCGCGCTGAAATATAGACAGATCAGCCTCCCCTCCTGCTGCTGCACACCCCATGAGGCACCGTGAAATAGAAATCCCCTGTGTCCACGCACCCCACTCTTCTTTACTCAGACCCTCCCTGCCGCTCCCTCTCTGATAACCTTCAACATCTCCTCGCCCTTGACCGCCGGCGTGAGATTCTCGTAGCCCGAGCCGGTGATCAAGATGTCGTCTTCGATCCGCACCCCTCCCACTGGCATGTATCGCTCCAGGACTTTCGTGTCGATGTACTGGCTGTGCTTGGGGTTGGGGAGGTAGACGGTGTCGAGGTTGTATTTGTTGAAGTAAAGGCCCGGTTCTATGGTCACGACGTTTCCGGGCATCAGAGGCGTGGCACTCAGGGTAGTGGCGGTGGCGGTAGAGGGCGTGAAAGCTGCGAGCGCGAAGCCCAAGCGAGGACATGCATTGAACCTGCTTTTGTTGGGAGGGGAATCCTCTTCGGAGTCTGCAGACGATGTGGGCGTTATGTCGTGCACTTCGAGGCCGAGGTGGTGCCCTAAGCCATGCGGGAAGAAGGCTCCCAACGTCCCTGCTTCGAGGATGTCTGCGCGTTTGCCTTTCAGCAGGCCGATTTCCAGCAGCGCGTCGATGGTCAGGTCGATGGCGTGCCAATTGACGTCGCCGAAGCAGACGCCGGGTTTCAGCATGCGTATGCAGGATTCTTGCACCTTTTCTACGATCTTGTAGATGGTTTCTGCTTCTTTGCTCGGCCAGTAGCCTGGGTTTTCGCGGTTGAGGGGCATTGTGCGTGTGATGTCTGCGGCGTATGATTGCCACTCGCAGCTCGCATCTATGAGGAGGACTTGGCGGTCTTCGAAGGGCTCGTTGTTGGCCTGGTAGTGGAGAGTGCCGGCATTCGGCCCGGAGCCTACGATGGGGCCGTATGCTTGCTCTTTGGCGCCGGCGACGATGCAGGTATTCAGAAAAAGCCCTTCTGCTTGGGCTTCTCGGTCGAATTTGGACAAATGCGTGAGGACTTGACGGTGAGCTTCTGATGAGATACGATTCGCTTCCCGGATCAGTTCGATCTCGTCGGCGTCTTTGATCGCGCGACAACTATCCATGGCGTGTCTCAGGACGTCAGGATTCGAAGGTGCTGGTTGTGAGTGGGTCGAGACTTGCGTGTTCAGGAGTAAGGTGTTCTTGATAGACGCGCCGCACGTCTTGACCAGCCACGCAATGTCCACGTCTGGCTTGATATACTTTGCCTCGTCAATGTCGTACTTGGCCATGGCCTCTTCCGGCGTGCTTCCTCTACCGTCGTAAAAGATCCGACGGGGATCTGACTTTGGCAGCCATAACGTGAGAAAGTCTCTAGCAACTTCGTATGTTACGAAGCAGCCGGGCTCGTTGCAGCCCGTGATGTAGTAGAAATAACGGTCTTGTCGGAAGTGGCGTGGCTGATCTGAGTTTGAATAGGGCACTGTCTTCACGCCTTCTAATCCTATGATGGCGGAAGGCGAGCCGGTGGCTTCGGCGACACGTCTTGCGTGGGCTTTGGCGGGATACTTGTTGGTACCATGGCCTTGTATGTGATACTGTTGTTCAGCAGGACACGACAGCGATTGTGAGCGCATTGCGGGATGGGTTTGTTGACACTGGTGGGTTCTCAATCACAGATGCCGCTGCAAGGAGTTCAATGTCACTAGTTATTTGTTGAGGTTGTTCTGATATCGACAGCGTATATATCGTTCAAGGTTGGTAGTAAGTGAATGTACATAGTGTACATTGATTGTCAGCTGCATCGAAGCTATCGAAGCTCTTGACGAGACACGTGCACGTGCAGGGGTCAATGCGATCGCGGAGTGAGTGTGACGTGGGCGGCGGCGACAGACCTCATCTAAGTCGGCCGAGGAGTTTCAGCTTTAGCCAGGCTATCAACTGACTTGCTGGCCATTTGGCAGGCGCTTCGCTTCGCTTGCAAGATAAGCTACATGTAACTACGACTCAGGCACGGCGCTTATTCGCGACTGCCCGGTTCTATACCATGTCGCGCCAGCGAGACTGCATGTCATCGTGCTTATTGAAAGCCATGGCATCGTGTCAAACACCACACCGCAGTGGTGCCCATTCACTACCTCGATCGCGTTGCTATTATTTCGTCCTTTTTGCCATACAATAAGCCCGACACTCCTCTATTCGGTCACTTGTAGCAATCGGCCTGCCTTTGCAGCATACCCTGGATCTTGATCTGCCAGCAACACCATGGCCCCTATGAGAGAGATGGTTTCATCGCTATTCTTCGCGTCGCTACTTTTTTCTCTTGGAAATGCCGAGCATCACATGAAATATAAAGTTCAGAAACGGCAGAATGCCGAAACCAACATCCCACTGATCTTGACCAACCAATGCCGTGAAGCGATACACCCGGGCATCCTCACACAAGACGGAACCGGACCTTCTAACAGCGGGTCCGTACTACCTCAAGCTGTTCAGTGAATGGTGCTCACTCTCCACAGATTCAAGCTCTCAGCTGGCGACAACTATACACTCCATGTGGCTCAAGACTGGCAGGGCCGCGTCTGGGGAAGGACAAACTGCAGCTTCAACGACCAAGGACAGCCAAAGGACCAAGGCCGGCAATGCACCACTGGCGACTGCGGCCCATTCTTACAGTGCAAAGGCGCGGGCGAGAACCCGGCAACACTCGCCGAGTTCACACTCAGCGGCGCCAACGCCCAATCCTACTACGACATCAGCCTGGTAGACGGCTACAACCTGCCCATGGCCATTGTCATGCTAGCCAACGGCGATGACATCCCACGCAATTCAACCAACCCCTCCTGCGTGGGCAGCATCGGCGACCTAGGCCCCTCCGACTACGACCCCTACACGACCTCCTCGGACACGCACCTAGGAACAAACTCCTCCAACCCACTCCCCTTCGGCTCGGCCTCTGCTTCCACCGTCTCTTCATGGTGTCCCTGGGACCTGCAAGTCTCGCCACCCCAAGGCCCCGGCGCAGGCGTGTACCCGTACCCGGACAGCGACGTGAAGCGACCGTCTTTCAACCCGTGCTTCTCGGCCTGCGCCAAGTACAACGAGCCGGCGTATTGCTGCACGGGCAAGTACGACGGCCCCGGCAAGTGCTCGTCCAACTACTACTCCAAAGCGGCCAAGGATGTCTGCCCGGACGCCTACTCGTACCCCTACGACGACCAGGACTCGACGTTTAGTGTGCCCGAAGGTCCCGGTTTCCACGTCATTTTCTGCCCCGGTGGGCTCAGCACGAACATCATAGCGTCGAAGAAGTAAGTCAGCATTCGCGGTCCCATGAGGGAATGTCAATCTTGCACATGTTGCGCTAACTCGGAGTTCTTCAATTTTCGCAGAGGATCCGGCAACCAGCAAAAGAGCCATGCCTCAGACGCCACTTTCAATGTCTTTAAAGACGTACTGGTTCTGACTGACGGCCTGGCACTGAAAGCTGTCCTTTTCGGCTCGCTGGTACTTGCTCTGCTGGCTTAGGAGCTTGCAATGCGAGACAATCCGGCGGCGGGGACTAGTTTGCGCAGAAGAGGAGATTGGAAAGGCCGTTTGAAGCAGTTTTCCTGGTACAGATACCCTAGTTGTTTTTCTTTTTGGCTCGTTCTTGTCTGCTTCGGGACTTTGTCAGCGCTGGAGCAGGAGCTCGCGTGGGTTGGGCGTGAGCGTATTCTTCCTATAGACGAATCTTGATGCATCTCTCGACGTCTCCTCACCTTTTGTGTGCATCGGTATTTCTCCTTTCCGTGGAAGCTCTGTATCTCTCTTGGGCAATATACTATGCACGCCATATATATGCGGTCATGTTTTTCATTTCTTTTTTTCATTCTCTCTTTTCTGTCGTAAACTTCTCATGCCATGATAAACTGTGCCCAGCACGAATTCAAAACTTGCAACGCCGGGCTACTGATCCCGCGGGTATCGCTGTTAGAACCACTAGAATTGATCTGTGAGGAGGCATACTGTCAGTATATCGGGTACGCAATGGACGACGGGTGAGAACTCATGCCCAGGTTTGGACAACATACCCAAAGTCATGCTCATAGACACGTCGGTGTTCTCCACCATCTTCTTGAACTCCTCGAAGCTGATCTTGCCGTCCTGGTCCTGATCCGCCTCCATGATCGTCTTGTCGACAATCTGTTACAAGTCGTGAACGTCAGCCCTCACGTCCTGTAGTCCGAACAAAAAACACCCACTCCACTCCATCTCATCAATCCCAATCCTTGTCCCCAAGAAAAAAACTCACCTGCTGCAACTGCTGGTCCTTCAAATTGCTCCCGACCATCATCTTCAGCACGATGAACAGCTCGCCATTGCTAATGTAGCCGTCGCGATCGATGTCGTAGACCTTGAAGGCGAAGCGCAGCTTGTCCTCCTTGTTGCCCTTGCTGCTGAAGGCGCTGAGCCCGTTGACGAATTCCTGGAAATCGACGTCTCCGCCGCCGTCTTCGTCGAAGATTGCGATCATGCGTGTTGCCAGCGGGTTGGATGAGACTTGGGGGAGTTGCAAGAATTCTTCGCGCTCGATCGTGCCGGAGCCGTCCTAGAGGAGGAGGTTGTTAGTGGGAGTCGGCTAGTCGTTGGGTTGTTGGCTTCGCTTCTCGGGAGGGGAAGGGCGTACTTTGTCGAGTTTCATGAACCGTTTTCGTAGTCTGTCGACTTCTTCGCGGTCGACTGTGCGAAAGACATTGTCAGCGAGCGGTTCGTTCGTGGTCGTGTGTCCGACGTCTGGTTTCGTGGGCTGTAGAAACGATGCCGCACTCACAGTTGCTCCCCTGGACAATGTTCTCCAGCATTTGTGAGTTGGCGTTACCCATCTTGGCGGTGTGTCGGTGGTGGTAAGGAGTGTTTGGTCTTGCATGTGCTCGTTCGTTCAAGGCATCTTGTTGGAGGACCCCTCACTAGCGCTTCGGAAGCTGATGACGGCGGCGCCTCAGGGTTCCAGCCGTTGTTCGAGACCGCCAGGCGGTGCTCCTACAGTACATACATGTAGCCATCGCATCCTCACATATACGCATTGACCGACCCACGAAATATACCGTCGTAATCAGGAAAAGAATCCAACACTACAAATCACACACCCACCATGTCGCGCGCCCAGGATGCCGCCATGCAAATGGCCGAAACGATCCAAACCGCGAGCATCGTCGACTCGCCCAGCGTAGAGCACGACATGAACCCATCCACCGCCGCATCAGAGAAAGAGCCCGTACGCCTCGAACGAAGGCCATCAGATGACATGATGTCCGACATTGAGGAAGACGAAGTGCCCATATCCCTGCTCCGCCCCATGCCTCGCAAGCCGCAGATGCCTCCGCTCCCGGACCTGCGCTTCGAGCAGAGCTATCTGTCGAGCATCAAGGATGCGAAGGACTGGAAGGTGGTTACGTATATCACGATGAGAGATCAGGTTTGCTTTCCCTTGCTTGATGTGCTTGTGGTGGAATATGAGGTTTCTAACGTTATTTTGGTACAGATTCTCATGCCTTTGGTCCAGGGCATGGCGTGGACGCTTGTTGTTTCTGGCTGGAGACACTTGAACCGCTCTTCGCAACTACAGGGACAGTCCGTTGGCGCGAAGATTAGGAGGTGGTGGTGGGAGGTCAACAACTGGAAGGTTCCGGAGGTCGCTACCAAGAAGGCGCAGTGATTACAGTGCATGCACGTCTGCCGTGAAGACGATTGTGAGCTTTGATGCCGGGACATGGATCTATAATGGACGATCTCAGGCGGCCGGTCGCTTCGGACCAGAATGCGAATTCGGGTCCGGCATGTTGGAGTTCTGGGAGTTCTCGCTTCGGATCATACCGTGGACCGATGAAGTCGAGAGACACGCAGAGACACGCACGAGCGGTACATCATGCTTCTGTTGGTCAGCATTCGAGTCTATGCGCGAAAAAGCGCGTGGGATTGCTCGCGTGAACGACGCGCTTTGAGAAAGGCTGGACATTGCTCTCCCGGGCCCGGAACACGGAACACTGCTTGGTTTGTCGAAGCGCATTGTACAAAGTCACTGAAGCGTCGTTGTTTTGTTCTTCGCTCGGCGTACCAAGCGAACTTACAAGACCAACACGATTTGCAGGTTTGCAGCAACAGGGTCACGGACTACCAATACCAATTCGAGGATTGCCGAGATCTGGACACATGGTATATGGCACATGGAGGGATCGTCGGCGCAGGCATGGATCCAGTACATGAACGGCTTGATGGCGTGCTCGTGTTGCCCGCATGGTACTGCTTAGCCTATGGAATAAACGGACGAACCCCAATCTTCTGTGCTTATCTCGACTACATGTCGCATTGCCAATCCCCCACGCGACGTCGGAAGTGCTGCCCACGCGACCGGAAAGTGCTGTTTTGTTGCTGTCTGCTAACAGTAGGTAAACACATCCTCTGATCCGTGACGCTGATGCGTACTACTACTGTGTGTGTCTTTACCCACTTTCGAACCGAGGAAGCCCTATTCGGCACCATCCGCCCCGGGCGTGTCTCCGCAGAGAGTAACCCCAAGCCTTCATCCGGGCGATTCGGCAGACAAAGATGGCGATGCAAAGGCTGTGGTGAGAAGTGTGGCTGCAACTTGCCCTCTTACCATGCCGAATAATAGTCGCGCACGGCAGATGGTGCGGCGCACGCAGGCGAAACGATGGAACAAGCTTGAATCTAACGCGAGGGCAGCCGCGCCTCGCCCGGTGGAGTCCGCCAACGCCCGATAGACCATTCGTCACTCGTTGTAATACTTCCCTGAAATGCCAACTCTCCAGCCAAACAGCGCAACAGCCTTTGGCCCTGTCCCCCGGGAGCATCCACCCATTGCGCCCACCCATCCACGCCTAGCAACTCACTTGCAGGAGCCCAGCCCGCGAGACGTGGAGATCTCCTCCTCCTCTTACACACCCAATTCATACCCGAGCTCTCATTAAATACCCTTGCAGAGCCTTCTTCGGCGTCACTACTCTCGCCACATCATCTGCCACTCCTCAACGTCCAAGTAACTTTTTCTTTCACAAAACATCAGCTTTGATTACCCCACCAACAACTTCCACCAACAAGAAGGCGGGCAAATCTTGAAATATCAGTACTGCCTTCAGGCCAACCCACCAACAATGTCGACGAAACCAATCTTCGTCGCTACGCACCCAAGGGCATGCTCCACGGCCTTTGAACGGGTATGCGACCACCAAACTCACCCTCCACCTCGTCGACCCTCGTTGGATCTCCAGAGCGTGGCACCCTGATTGCCCGTGGAGATGACTGACCCCATGCCCAGGTCTTCATGACCCGCCGAAACCTCACATGCATTCACGAGCCTTTTGGCGACGCTTTTTACTTTGGACCTGAGCGTCTCGGCACTCGTTATGAGAATGACGAGAAGGCGAGGCAAGAGTCTGGTTTCGCCGAGTCGACTTACCAGACTATCCTTGATCGTATTGATCATGAGAGTGAAGAGGTATGTGCTGCATGATTTTCTTGATTGTCATTTGTTTCCCGTGTTTTATCTTGCATGTTGTCGTTGCGTTGTTGATGACGATTGGCTGGAATTGGCAACGCCCGTCAATGCGCCCGTCGCAGAACCACAGGAGTTGCTGGTTTGCGCCGTCGACGCACCCTGCGATCTGTCATTATGCGACGATGCAGGAGAGCGAATGCGACCGTGAATGACATTATATGCTTCCAACATCACTCATTTTTGATCGCATTCGAATTTTTGACATCACCACAAGGTCACCAACAGCTAACTAATAAAACAGGGCAAGCGTGTGTTCATCAAAGACATCACTCACTACCTCGTACCACCAAACAAGAAGCCGGCCAGCGTCGCGCCTTCACTGCACATCCCCAAGCGTGGTGTCGGCACCAACGGCACCAACGGCGAGCTCACTCACAAGGACTCCGGCATTGTTTTGCAGGACTCCAAGAGTGCATCTTACCCCTACAGCACTCCGTCTGAGCCCGGCAACCCGTCGGTCATGCCCAAGGAGTTGTTGGAGAAGTTCCACTTCACCTTCCTGATCCGCCACCCTCGCAACTCTATTCCCAGCTACTACCGCTGCTGTGTTCCTCCTCTTGTCGAGAAGACCGGCTTCAACGAGTTTATGCCCGAGGAGTCCGGCTATGACGAGCTCCGCCGTTTCTTCGACTACTGCAAGGACACCGGCATCGTCGGCCCCAAAATCTGCGGTCAGGAAGACAACGGCGCCGTGGCCAAGCCCAACAGCGTCGAGATCTGCGTCATGGACGCCGACGACCTGCTCGACGACCCCGAGGGCATGCTCAGGCACTACTGCGCCTCGGTCGGCATCGAGTTCGACATGGGCATGCTGAACTGGGACACCGAGGAGGAGCACCAGCAGGCCAAGGACGCCTTCGAGAAGTGGAACGGCTTCCACGAGGACGCCATCCACTCCAAGGACCTGAAGCCCCGCGCAACCGTAAGCATCATACACAGTGTGGTGTCCGTAACCTTCCCGTCAGCAGCTAATAACATTGCAGAAGAAAATCCCCAAGTCCGACGAGACCCTCTACGCCGAGTGGAAGGAGACTTATGGCGAAAAGGCCGCCGATGTCATCCGCGACACCGTCGCCGCCAACGTCGCCGATTACGAGTACTTGAAGCAGTTCGCCATCAAGGCGACTCGCGCTTGAAGGATGTTGTCAGGGTGTTGAATCGAGCCGGCTTCTCTGAGGAGCGCTCTGCTGTCTTTTCCGTTTGTTTTTCTAACGACTTGGAACGAGTGATTGTTGGGTTTCGCAAAATGGAAGAATGTGAAGCGAGGATGAAAGGAGGATTTCTGCAGGTCGCACAAAGTAATATGTGAACCCGCCAGATTTTGGTCTTGCTATTGCGTGATTGTGCCACACCGCCTCACGAAATGGCGAATCGGATGGCGTGCTTCGCCTAGAGGTATGATCTGATATGCATCCTTTGCACGTGACGCGATGATCAAGAAGGTAGGTGGAACCTAGGTAAGGTAAGTTATCGAGCGGGCTGAGAAGGTAATGGATTCGTTGCTTATTCGATCTTTGTTGAAGCTTCAAGCGTTCTCAATTCCGAAACTCTAAAAATAGCCAGAGTGCCACTCATTACGGGAAGGTCCAGCTGGTTACTTCTGCATGAGGGAGGATTTCTACACAAGAGTTAGCTATATATGTTCCTTTGCTCTTTTACGATCCTCCTTCGAAGAGCGCCGGTAGTAACATCACTGTTGAAGCAGTATGAGAAGAGAAGCGATTAATATGGGAGCATCATATTATAGAAATATACCCAGCAAGGACAATGAGCTGTTACATCTTACCATGCAGTTGAGTTGGTTCCAATTCATACATCAGTACAAATTAGCATCCTCACTTTCACATGCAAAAAACCCGGCTGCGGAAACCACCCCGCGTCGCAACTTCCATCCATCCATCCACCCAGCACCACATCCACAATCCCTCTAAACCACCCATCCAACAACGACATCAAAAAAACGAAAACATGTCCTCCAACGTCGGCCTCACAACCCCGCGCGGCTCCGGCACATCAGGCTACGTGCAGCGCAACACCGCACACCTCAAACCCCGCGACAACGCCGCGCCCTACCCCAAAGCAGTCGAGGACCTCAAGCACAGGCAGCGCCAGCCGGATAAAGGCATCATCGAGCACGAGCGGAAACGCGAGGTGGAGGTGAAAGTCTTTGAGCTGAGGGATCGGTTGGAGGAGGAGGGGTGAGTTTTCGTCTCATACTGTACCTTTGACGTTTGGTTATCTGCGCAGTCGAATTTACGTCGATTGCACTCGGTAGCAGATGCGAAAGAAGCAGATACATTCGCTAGAGCACTTGGCTGACAATTTGACTACAGCGTGGACGAAGACTCGATAGACGACCAATGCGACGCGCTGCGCAAGAAACTCACCACAGAGCAAGCGCGCAACGGCGGCGGACCCAGCGCGCGAGGACTGAAGAGCCATCAAGTCCACGAGCTCGCGAAAGCCAAGATCGAAGAGAGCGAGAGGCTCAGGCGGGCGCTTGGGATTAGTAAAGATTACGAGGAGGGAAGCCATTGGAAGAGACAGGAAGAGCGCGCGGCGGAGAAGGAGAAGGTTGTCAAGGAGAAAGCAAGAGAGAGGAGTATCAGTCGGAGCCCGAGTCGGTCACGGAGTAGGAGTTCCTCCTCGCGGAGTAGGAGCTTGAGCAGGTCGAGGAGTCGTTGAGCTGTGCTTCTCGCGCGTTGCGACACTGCTTTCTTTCGATGGGGCGAGACCTAAGCGATGAAGCTGGGCGACAGTATGTTGGCTGAGAGGATTCGCACCCATGCTGGCTGGCTTGGCTCGAGCCATACCGCAATACTTCCAAACCATGTGTCCAAACTTGGATCCGGCCGCCCCGTTGCGGCTTGTTTACCGGTACTACATCCAGGGCTTTGAGAAGGGAACACGTCTTTTTTCGGCACATTTGTTTTGCCTGGCACATTCTGGATTCGCCCGGCGATAGTAGTGAAACGGGAATCATTGCGCGGCTCAAACCATGCTGAAATGGTACCGGGGCAGCAACGAGAGGCCGAACGATGAGACGACACCAACTTTCTAGAAAGGATGGATCTTCGGCCACAGGGAGCAAAGGGCCTTCGCCTGCCTCGCACTCCCAAATCGAATGGGGCTTGGAACCAATGGTGTGATGGCGAGCAAGCACGGCCACGCTGAACGTAATTGAGGATCAAAGGTAGCTTTAACGAGATCAAGTGATTTATCCAATTCACTTTTAATTTTTATACACTTTTGAACTTTTGATGCTAAATCGTTATCATGCTCTCCAACGCCAAAGGCAATCGTTACTGCTCTCGCAGAATCCGAACTTTCGAAGTCCACTTAGTTGTTGGCTTGGGCAAACTCCCTCATGTACTTGGTCAGCTTCTCGACCGCAGCGACAGGGACAGCGTTGTAGTTGCTGCACCTGATACCGCCAACGCTGCGGTGACCCTTGAGGCCGAGCAGACCCTTGCTCTCGGCGCCCTTGAGGAAAGCCTTCTCGGCATCGGCATCACCGCCCTTGATGCGGAAGCACAAGTTCATCCTGCTGCGCACGCTCTTGTCCGGCACCACGTGGTAGACGTCGCTACCGTCGAGCTCGGCGTACAAAGCAGCGGCTTTCTGGTCCGACTCGGCTTGCTGCGTGGCAATTCGCGGCGAGGCGTTTTTGGAGTTGTCGATCAGCTTCTGCATGACCTGGCCCGCGATCCAGACGTCGAAGATCGGGAGCGTGTTGTACAAGCTGTTGTTCTTGGCGATCGTGGGCCAGTCGAGGACGACAGGGCCGATGGGCAGGCCGAGCTTGCGCATGATCGCTGGGTCGGCCATAGGGGTGTTGGGCGGGAGGATCTTGTTGGAGATGATGGCGATGGTGATGCCCGTGGTGCCAATGTTCTTCTGGGCGCCGCCGAAGATGGCGGCGTGCTTGCGGACGTCGACGGCGCGCGAGAGGAAGTTGGAGCTCATGTCTGCGACGAGGTTGGCGCCGTTGGGAGCGCTGGGGAATTCGACGCCGTCGACGGTTTCGTTGTCGCAGTAGTAGGTGAGGGCGGTGTCTGCGGCGGATGCGGTGGGCGTGTAGGTGTCGGGAGAGGCGATCTTGCCGAACTTGCCATCGTTGTGCTTGCGAGAGTCTGTGACGATGTTGACGTGTTCGGGGCCGGCGAGACGGGCGGCTTCTTGCGAGGCCTTGAGCGACCAGGAGCCGGTGACCAGGTAGTCCAGCTTCATCTTCTTGACCTCCTCGCGCAGCTTCTCCTCGTCATTGCCGACCTCCTTTGCCTTTGCCGCTACCCATATGGAGATCATGTGGTAGACGACCGCGCTGAACTCGCCGCTTCCACCACCCTGCAGGAACAAGATTTGGTAGCCATCGGGGCCGTCCGACTCGGGGATGTCCAGCAGTTGCCTCAGACCGGACTGTGTGTGCGCGAGGATGGCGTTTGCTTCGGGTGAGCGGTGGGAGATTTCTGTGATGCCGATTCCAGAGTTGTTGTAGTTGAGCAGTGTCTTGGACGCTTCTTCCAGCACGCTGGTCGGCAGAGGCGCGGGGCCTGCACCGAAGTAGTGGACTTCTTCTCTTGCGGGCATTGTGCTGTGTTGGAATGCTGTGTGTTGTTGGAGTTGTTGTCTTAACAATCAACCTTTTTTTTTAATCTTCTTATGAGTGGCACTTCGTTTGTTTGCAGCAATAGTGGGACAAATGTGGTCTATACACTTTTTTGTCGGTTGCCCTGTTTCTGAGTCAAGGAGGGGCATCATCGCCCTGCACATGCTGCGATGTCGGCACTTTAGACCGTCTTCTTCCCCAGATTGACCGGCGCGATGGAGCTGCTGCTCCGAACCATGACTTGTTTCCGCTCGGCATCTCATCTTTTTTCCCATCCCTACCATTGGCCAGACCACATACTACTCTTGCCAGGTCGTAGACTATAGTCGTGTTGTAATCGCGTAGAGTCATATCAGCCACGACGGCAACCATCACAATCATGGCCTCTCTCCGTGCCGCCAGAAGCCTCCAAAGGCTCGCCAGGATCCCACCAGTATCCCGACAACACACCGCGCTCGCGACCACCAGATGTCTCCGATCACCTTCATCCTTCTCCTCCCAGAGCCCACGATTGTTCTCCACAGCACGCGCATTGTACCAGGCAGAAGCGCCTACTGCGTTCTATTCACAACTCGAAAACGCGCCTCCTGAGCTGTTGAATCGATCCAATGCCGCACCAACGACCCCCCAGACTCTCACCGAGAAGATCGTACAACGATACAGCCTGGGCCTGGCAGAGGGCAAGGTCGTCAAGTCTGGCGACTATGTCACTCTCTCACCCCACCACTGCATGACCCACGACAACTCATGGCCTGTCGCGACCAAGTTCATGTCAATTGGCGCCGAGAAGATTCACAACCCGAAGCAGATTGTCATGACTCTGGATCACGACGTGCAGAACAAGACGGAAAAGAACTTGAAGAAGTATGCGCAGATCGAGGGCTTTGCAGAGAAGCAGGGTGTCGACTTTTACCCTGCTGGTCGGGGTATTGGTCACCAGATCATGGTTGAGGAGGGATACGCTTGGCCGGGAACTCTGGCTGTCGCAAGTGACAGCCACACAAATATGTACGGTGGCGTTGGATGCTTGGGTACGCCTGTTGTAAGGACGGATGCTGCGAGTATCTGGGCTACTGGTAAGACCTGGTGGCAAATCCCTCCCATCGCAAAGGTCACCTTCACCGGTGTTCTGCCCGAGGGTGTGACTGGTAAGGATGCGATTGTTGCGCTGTGCGGTCTGTTCAACAACGATGAGGTTCTCAACCACGCCATTGAGTTCACTGGAACTGAAGAGACGATGAAGACTCTGCCCGTGGACGACCGTCTTGCCATCGCCAACATGACCACCGAATGGGGTGCTCTAAGTGGTCTCTTCCCCATCGACAACGTGCTCAAGGGCTGGCTCCGCTCCAAGGCTACTGAGGCCTCTCTGTTCACTACTAACTCGGACACCGCAAGCCCTACCAAGTCCCGCTACAACCACGAGCGTCTGGACGAACTTCTCCAGAACCCTCTCGCTGCCGACAAGAACGCGTCTTACGCCAAGGAGTACTACCTCGATCTTTCTACCCTGACTCCTTACGTCTCCGGTCCCAACAGTGTCAAGGTCGCCACTCCTCTGGCAGAACTCGAAGAACAGGACATCAAGGTCAACAAGGCCTACCTCGTTTCTTGCACCAACAGCAGAAGAAGTGACATCGCCGCCGCTGCCAAGGTCTTCAAGGATGCAGCAAAGGAGAATGGTGGTAAGATCCCCAAGATCGCACCCGGCGTCAACTTCTACATCGCCGCTGCTTCTCTTCCTGAGCAACAAGCCGCCATGGAGCAGGGCGACTGGCAAGCTCTGGTCGAGGCTGGTGCCCAGGAGCTTCCTTCTGGATGCGGACCTTGCATTGGTCTGGGTACTGGTCTTCTGGAGCCCGGTGAGGTAGGTATTTCGGCCTCCAACCGTAACTTCAAGGGCCGTATGGGCAGCACCGACGCCAAGGCGTACCTTTCTTCGCCTGAAGTCGTCGCAGCCAGTGCTTTGAAGGGTAAGATCGCCGGTCCCGGTACTTACCAGAAGCCCGAGGGTTGGGAGGGCGTTGTGCGTGGTGAGGGTGGCTACACCAGCTTCTCCATCGAGGATGCACTTGACAAGCTCATCAGAGATGCCGAAGCTCTCATTGAGCAGGGCGAGGAGAGTCTCTCCGGCGAGGACGCTGCCGAGTCTTCTGCACCTGCTGCAAGCGGCTTGACCGAGATCCTTCCTGGTTTCCCTGAAAAGGTGACTGGCGAGATCGTTTGGTGCAACGCCGACAACGTCAACACCGACGCCATCTACCCTGGAAAGTACACCTACGACGACGCCTTCTCGTCCGACCCTGCTAAGATGGCCACCGTCACCATGGAGAACTACGACAGGGAGTTCGCCAACATCGCCAAGCCCGGCGACATCCTAGTGTCCGGCTTCAACTTCGGCTGCGGTAGCTCTCGCGAGCAAGCCGCCACCGCCATCCTGGCCAAGGGCATCCCCCTCGTCGTCTCCGGCAGCTTCGGCAACATCTTCTCCCGTAACAGCATCAACAACGCCCTCATGGGTGTCGAAGTCCCCAAGCTGATCGAGCGCCTGCGCGCCTCCTTCTCCAACGAAGACCCCACCGCCACCGGCCAGGCCGGCAAAGCGCCCATCACCGAGCCCAGCGAGAACGCACAGAGTCTGGACTCGCCGCCGCCCGCTCCTCAGAGCACTCCCAAGAAGTCTGCCTTGACTGTTCGTACCGGCTGGACTTTCACTTGGGACGTCAGGAGGAGTCAGGTTGTTATCAAGGAGGGTGAGAGCGGGGAGGAGTGGAAGCAGAGTGTTGGCGAGCTGCCGCCTAATGTGCAGGATATCATTGCGCAGGGCGGGCTTGAGAAGTGGGTTGGTAAGGAGTTGGCTTCTAAGTAGGGGGTGTTGACTCGAAGTTTGGAAGAATTCGGGCTTTGCTTTTGGTTGTAAAAATGTTGGATGGACAAGGCGCGCTCCTGCCCTGCGCTTCGTCGAGATAAGAAGAGGCGGCACAGCCTCGTGTTCAGATGCGCCATCGAGATCACGATAAGGTACGAGACCCGACCGACATGCCTTGAGGTGTTCGCCGTGGGACGATCAAGTGCAAGGGTTTGCAGGACGTGGTGGCCAGCTGGAGATGGGCTGATCCTGGATAGATGTGGATGGGACAGGAAGGGAGAGAGAACATGTAACAATGCAGCACAAATGTCACCAGTACCTAATTCCATACTACTATTCAACTTGCTAGGTGGTGGCTGCTGCTGGGGACGTAACCGCGCCCCTGGAAGAGATGCTGCCTCAGGTTAGGGGTCGACTTCACACTTCACTCACTCTCCCTTCTAGTCGACGTGTGGACAGACGTGTGGGTCTCCAAGCGTTTGCAATCACATGCCGATCACACAAAACGCACAATCTTGCACGTGAGATCCCCTCGCTCACTGAGCGCGCGCCCTCGACCTTTTTCTCCCTCACTGACACATCTCTTCGCGACAACCATCCTCTTCTTCTCTACAAATCACCACATCATCCCGCACGCCCCTTTTCCCTCTCTCCTTTCTTTGCACCATCACCGTTCGGACACGCATAAACGCTCTACATCCGCCAACATGGTACAAGACCAAGGCCTTGATGTGTATCTTGCGCCATTTAGCGACACCACCAAGCGTTACCAACAACACACTGTCCCGGCCGGCTCACCAAATTTCACCGGCGATCCCAATGAGGTCTACATCGAAGCTGTGAATGGCGAGCGCTTCATGGTCGTGGTGGATGTCATGAAAGATTTCGACATGAGAAGTGGTACACACTTGTCCATTGCGTATGAGTTGGACCAAAACCGCGGTTCGAGTCGTATAAATTCGGATAAGAGCTTGCCTGATCTACAGAAAGGATTACTTGGAGAGCCGGATCTGAAAGGCCGCGACATCCTCGAAGAGACTACTCGCAAAGTCGACGGGGAATGGCTTGACTGCGGGTTCACGTTCTGTTGCTTGGAGACTGGTACCGATTCCCATCTGCGTGAATATCTTAGAGGCTCAACTGACATCGAATAGACGAGGAACTAACCTTGAGCGCCGATGAGGTCAAACGGGGCGTCGATACACATGGCAGAATCAAAGTCACCGTCCATCGTGAATATTTCAACAAGACAAAGGACATTGGTGAAGATCTGTGGCAAGCACGATGCACCTGACACGGAGGTATCATCGAAAAAGGTCGTTCAAGACATCAGCATTTCGCACGCCGTCGAGTGAGTTCGACCAGATACACGGTTGATGACATATATTAACAACAGATATACAGACATCTGGTGCTCGCAAAAGGAACACAGCCACTCCAGTCGCAAAAAGGATGGAAAAGCCTCAAGGGACGCATGGGAAAGGCAATCCAGTTCACCATCCGCTACCGTTCACGTGGTGAGTCGACAATGAGCCACCATGCCCCCTTACATGAACTGACCGTACCCAAGGTTCTTTGCAGAAACTCAAGATCATTCCAAAGGACCAGTCTTACATCGATCTCACGCTTTCGCCACCCACGTCGCCGCGAATCAAACACGAACCTGGAACCAATGGTGTCAAGAACGAGGATACCAAGAACACTGCCACGGACGTCAAGATCAAGCGTGAGCCCGAAGGAACTCACTCGAACGCTCAGACTCCAATCATACCTGAACAGGCTTCAGCGAGGCCGACACCTATCATCGGGTCACCTAATTCCCTCGGACCAGCTCACGACGAGCGCAACAAGAAGCGCAAGGCTTTGCAAAATGGGCTCGAGGCCCTCGAACTCCAGCAGAAGAGATTGCGGATCGGTCAAGAGTTGGCTGATCTGGACAACGAGGACTGAAAGTTCGGTCAAGGCATTTGCCTGGGAGCACCGATCCCAGCGGCTTACAACCACTACACGTTCAATCGTTCCAGCCAGCGAAACGAAAAGCAAAACCGATCATCATAGCCCAAAACGACCCACAAAATCATAACGACACCAGCACATTGAGCTCAAAATGAAGCAGTATGTTACGAGAGCCCATGCCCACAGGGCCTGAGAATGAAGCGAGAGAGCAAGAGCGTTTTGATCGAGAGCTAGAGCGAGGTAATGAGGATAATGTCTAGCCCTGATGATCGCCTCCAGCACGGCGGTGAAGAGACCAAAAAAAAGCTTTCATTGGACAGTATCAGATTGGTTACTGCGTGTTGCATCAAGTATTGTATCAGATAGCTGACAGACATGTTTTACTTTACTCTTTGAAATTGTGATCGTTTCACTGTCAGCCAACTCTTCACATCTGATGTAAACTCCCGTTGAGGCCAACACGGCTCCAGTGGCCAGCTTTCGCGTTCGTCCTATACGAGTCGTCCGTGTTTGAAAGAATGGGGCTGAATTAACTGGAACATGCGTGTCCGGATATAATGTATTGGTATCAGTCTAAGATATTACATGCCACCTCCAGTCCTGGCCTGCTCGGTCTACGCTATTGCATACGGCAGACGAGCCGTCATGGGCACCATCATCCATGCCCATCGTTCCAACTCAAGAAGACGGCACTTGCTTGCCAGATCGAGGCGTGGAATCCCAAAGGCCAGCAGTAAGCCGCATGGATCAAGGCCCGGATCTCGATGTTGGTTGAAACGCACGCCGTAATGAAAAGCGGCAATACTTTTTGGCGTGGCAGCAGAACGCCACCACATTGCTGTAGAGAAATGCTCACCAGCGGAACTACATTCATCTCGCAAGCTCCATCTGTTGCGGCGCCGGTTCGTACTCGTACTCGATGTTGGCCTTTGCGCCCTTGGAGGGCTTCTTGCGGCCCTTGGATGGTGGAGGTCCGTCTGTCCTCTTGCGCTTGAGGCTGTCGAGCTTCTTCTTCAGGTCGGCTGCGGCCTCGTCGTCACCCTCGTCATCATCGTCGTCGCCTGAAGATTCTCCAGTGCCCTCTTCGCCATCCTCTCCGCCCAGCCAGTCTTGGAAGTCCTCGAGATCATCCTCCTCGCCGTCGGACTCTTCCATGTCACTGACGTATTCGACATCACCCTCCTCCTCTTCGCCCTCCTTCTCGTACTCGTACTCGACACCGTCCTCTTCCTCTTCCTCGCCCTCGTCCATGTCCTCGTCGCGGATGCCCTCGTTCTTCTCCAGACTCTTCATGACCTTCCTCCAGATACCCTCCTCGACGTTAAGCGGCTTGTCGCCGTAAGCGCCACTCCTCAATCTTTCGACCAACTCCCTCTCAATAGCCCTCTCGATCTTCGCCGCAGACTCAGCCTTACGCTCTCTGGTCTCCTCCCTTCTCCTAACCTTAGGCGCCAATCTAGGCACAAGCTTCTCGCCCAACCTTTCCTCCTCCTTAGCCAGCCTCTGAGCTCTGACACGAACTTGCGTCAAGCGCGTAAGTCTCTGCTTGCACTTGTGGGTGAAGAATTTAGGCCAGTAAATCAGCCTCTCGTCGACCTGCTGCAGGGCCTTGGTGTAGTTTGAGCTCAAGCGGATCTTCTCCCACCACTTATTGGGCATGTGCGCACGCTCGATAGTCTTGATGTAGAGGTACAGACGGCCGGTGGCCGGGTCTGAGCGGATGGTGGCATAGCGGGAGTTGGCCAGCGGGCATGACTGGCGGTTGCAGAGGCCGGTGACGTTGTGCTCGTTGCGGCAGAAGGTGGACTTGGTGGACTTTTGGTCTTTGCTGGCATTGCCGGGTAGCTTGAGTTTGAAGGAGCAGAATTGGTTGTTGATGATGTCCCAGACGATTTCGTCGGAGGCCATGGTGGGGTTGTGGTGGTGCGCTGGTGGGCGCAGAGGTTGTTCGTGCTGGTCTAGTAGAGGAGAAGGGTATGTAGAGTTTGCAGTTCAAATATATTTGGTTTGCGATGTATGTGAAGAAAGAGCGGCGATTCAAGTTAATCTTCAGACAGGCGAAGCGCGAAACCGCAGAAAAAGGTCTGGAGTCGGAGAAATTTGGATTCGCTGACCGAGGCATATCTGCCTGAGGCAGCACTATATTGGCATGAGGTCGGTTGCTTGCTTCGATCTACGAACCATGAAAGGTATACAAATGATGACAAGACTGACAGTCGTGCGATCGTCTAACCTCATTCACATCAGATACCTACCAAAATCGATCGGCTCGATCACAAAATCTTGCGCGTCGACTACTCGAAAGTACTCTTACGTGCTAAAGGCCAACTCGTGAATGCAAATCTGTTCTGAAAAGTGTTGACATGTGCTTGCATAGGTACAGACCGTACGTTGTGTTAGCAGAAACATCACGACAATTAATTGCCATCTGCCTTTTACAATCGACAATCCGACATTCACAGGCAAGCGGGTACTGCCGTCTACTGGACCCCGCGTCGGTGTTGTTAGTGAGTTGTGACGTCCAGTTGGCTCGCCCGCCTTCCATCATCAGCTCCGCCGCCTGCAAAAAGCCACCCACCACTCATCAAAGTACCGCCACTACACAACCTCCACCACATTCTACCCATCTTGACAACCTCCCTCACTACATACACGGCCGAATCACACATTCGCCGAGCACCACTCTCTACACAACAAGCTCTCCCCTCCCAAGAGCCCGCCCACCATGAAGCTCACGTTCAAGGATCTCAAGCAACAGCGCTTCACCATCGAGGCTGAGCCCACCGAGACCATCGGCTCCGTCAAGGCCAAGATCGCATCCGAAAAGGGCTGGGAGCCATCTACTCAGAAGCTCATCTACTCTGGCAAGATCCTCCAGGATGACAACACCATCGAGTCCTACAAGATCGAGGAGAAGGGCTTCATCGTCTGCATGACATCCAAGCCCAAGGCTGCTCCCAAACCCGCCGCTCCTCCTGCCACTCCCGCCCAGACCTCGTCCACACCCGCTCCTCCTGCCGCACCCGCATCACAACCGTCTTCCAACCAGGCTCAGCCGCCTGCCACTCCCTCCCCAGCGCCCGCCGCCGCGCCCAACTACAATGACCCCAACTCTCTCGCCATGGGCGAGCAGCGCTCTGCTGCTGTTGCCAACATGGAATCCATGGGCTTCGCTCGCTCCGACATTGACCGTGCCATGCGCGCTGCTTTCTTCAACCCCGACCGTGCGGTCGAGTACCTTTTGACCGGTATTCCGGACTCCGCGCAGCAAGAAGAGCAGCAAGCGCCTGCTGCCCCACAAGCCAACACCCAGGCGTCTCAGCAAGGCCAGACTGCGGCCACTGATGCGCCCGCCTCGCAGACTGGTGGCGAGCCTGAGAACCTCTTCGAGGCCGCTGCTCGTGCTGGACAACAACCCTCAGGCGGAGCTGGCGCTGGCGCCGGCGCAGGTGCCGCAGCCGGTCTTGCTGGTGGTGCCGCTGGTGCCAACGCTCTTGATTTCCTGCGCAACAACCCGCAGTTCCAGCAGTTGCGCCAGGTCGTTCAGCAACAACCACAAATGCTTGAGCCCATTCTTCAGCAGGTCGCCGCTGGCAACCCTCAGCTCGCCCAAATGATCACTCAGAACCCGGAACAATTTATGCAACTGTTAGCCGAGGACGCCGATGAGGATGTTGCGCTGCCGCCCGGCGCTCAGCAAATCAGTGTGACTGAGGAGGAGAGGGAGGCTATTGAGAGGGTAGGATGGGCTGTATCTCACATAACTCATTGAACACTTGCTAACAATCGACAGTTGTGCCGCCTTGGCTTCGAACGTGACCTGGTCATCCAAGCCTACTTCGCCTGCGACAAGAACGAAGAGCTAGCCGCCAACTTCCTCTTCGACCAGCCTGATGAGCCTGAGGACGGTCCTCAGTAAGCTGTTCGATGTGCACCGGACACACGATAACTCACCTTGAGCTTGCCGTCCCACGCACGATGATCGCCAAGCCCATCTACACCGACCAAGATACTTTCCTCCCGCCAACGACTGCGGGTGATGGGTATCTGAGGGGCATGAATGGAAGGACTGCATTCAAAATTTCGGACTTGCAGCATGGCTTGGCTTATGCTTGAGCTGCAAGCACACTTACGATACCAGGAGAGGCTCGAGAAAAGCTCGAGCACAAGGATGATCTGTTTGTTCTTCTGACTACATAGCATCAGCGTTGGTAGCGAAGATCGATATCCATCTGTGGTAGAGCCTAGACCTGATTTTTGCTTTCTTTTCTTATTGCATTCATTCGTTCATCGTGATCAGTGCGATATGTGAAAATTGTGACATGTCTCGTGCTGCCTCAATCATACATAAAACAAAAACTTCTTATCTGCATGCGTATTGCGTGATTCGACTACGCGGCACTATGCTCGCTTGGTCTTCAAGAGTGCCACACAGCTATCATTCCGCTTCTTCTTCAAGGTCATCCGATCGGTATGAGTTGTAGTAATCAAATAGGTGGGCAAGCTGGTAAAATGTAGTGGTGGCGGCGGTGACGGCGGCAACTCCGTATAGCGGCAAATCATCGGGCATGCTCGGCGGACCGCGCATCAACCTCACCTCTACGGCATCAATCAACAGTCTACTATTGACATCTTCTCAAGGCATGCATATGTCGCGAAAACAACTCGTCCAAGCTCAGAAGAACCTTGGAACTAGGTGCGAAGTCGTGACAGGTGTATGTTCATTCCCAACAGTCAGTGATCGGCAACAGTGATTCCATACCCGAACAGTCCGTACACATCAAACATGCATCTAGTAACTTGACCGTAACTTCATGCTAATACCTGAGGAGCCGACTATGAATTCCCCCGAAGCACCATAGGGAGCGTGCATTCTGCACCTATGCTTACCTGCGATGAGACTTTTCGAGGTGAAACCTAAGATTGCCGAACGACGAAGAATTCCGAATAGACGGTTGGGAACACGCTCGAGTCCGATGCCCCACTGGCGTGTGTAGAGTCTTGAGAGGTGTTGTCTGACAATTTCGATTGAGACACCATCGGTGAAGCCCTCACTTGAAGCGTCTCTCTCGTTGGTATACCCATCCACCCGTGGTGGTACCAGCAACTTTCGCATGGGAAGATTGCTTTCCTGCCGTCGAAAGGATGCTCGTCGAGAACACTCATCTCGCTGGAGCACGGATCCTCAGGTGGTGGTGCCGGCGATTTGCGTACGGAAAGATTGTTGTTTTGCCGTTGAGAGCACTCTCGCTAAGCACACCTCTCTCGTTGATGCACGCTCTTGCAGATGGTAGTATCAGCAATGATGGCATGCGAAAATTGCTGTCTTGTCGCAGAGAGAGAGTCCTCGCTTGGTATAGCTACCTCGCTAATGCGCGCTCTCACAGAAGGTGATATCTGATCCTTCTAGCTTGTAAAACC
>Ga0265797_10001997_pt1 | contig 35206 bp, 28 predicted proteins | sample P2T30metagenome_FD_192433 | JGI IMG/M metagenome (GOLD analysis project Ga0265797, IMG submission 192433) | Plant litter microbial communities from East Loma Ridge, Irvine, California - P2 T30 | ecosystem: Environmental > Terrestrial > Plant litter > Unclassified | place: USA: California...
CCGCAACCATGCCTCGCACTAGAAGATACAGAGAGAAGCGTGCTGAGATCAAACAGCGCATTGAATCCCTCGAGGAAGTCCAGCCGGGAAGATATGCCGAAGTGAAGGAGCTGGACGACGAAATCCGCAGACGCTGCCGTCAGCCTGGGGCCATCAATATGCTTCGCTTCATCATGGAGCGCGAGAGGAACCCTCAACCGCTCCCTCCGGATGGTATCACGTTCAGATTCAACAACGCAGTTCGCTTGCGCGAGGCCCTAACCAAGCGGTGGGGACCGGACAGGTGGGAGGCCATGATAATGGGTCCTCCAGGCAAGGGCCCTACGGACAAGCAGGTCGCCTTCGTGGATCTAGACAGCGACTCTTCCCACACGGTCGATCTCGAGGAGTTGGCGTCTTCTGGTCGAGTATGCGGCCATCGTCTCCATCAGATGGCACACGAACGTGCGGAGAGGAAAGAAAAGAAAGCGGCCGAACTCAAGAAGGCAAGAGACCTCGCGTCGCAGAAGGCCAGGTCGCTGGCCGAAGCTCAACCAATATTCGGCACGCCCGGCACCATAACCTCACGCCTTTCGCCTCATTCGAGCGTAGCCATTCGTCGGGGAGTGAGCAAAAAGCTTGCCGAACTGCAAGCCAAAGGCGAGCTGCAGCACGAACCCACGAACAAAGCCCTGCGCGACATCCTACGCATGTACCCTGGAGAGACCGAAGTCACCCACAGCAAGCGTCTCACACTGGCGATTGACTCTCTTCGAAGATCGAAAGCGCTGCAAGAGGCCACGAATGCGACTTTCACTAGAATGGAAGCCGAGGGGTTCGCCAAAGAGGGCCGCCCGAGCCACCGCCGCCCTCTGACGGACAGCGAGGTCCTCAGCGTGCAGCAGATGTGGAGAGTGATGCACCGCCCGGAGGAACAGGTTGACCCGCCAATGCAGGCAGCCGTCCGCGACTTCCTCGAGCAGTTCCCAGAAGGCATCAAGCTCCCGCCAGTCAAACTCGCCCATCGTCCGGCAACGTTGGCGGCGATTGTCAAGGCCGTCCGCGCGGCGAACCACGCCGAGCTCGAGAATGACAAGAAGGAGCTGACCGCTTCTAGACAGGCTTCCCTTGAAAAGGTCTGGAAGCCTACCGGAGCAGCTCTTTTGATTAGGGTAGACCCGACGCCTGAGGCCAAGAAGCCCGAGCCAACGACCCCTGTCCACCAGACCAGATCTGGCGCCTTGCCGCCTACTCCCACTACGCCGAAGAAAGCTGCGCGGAAATTAGCGTCAACGATGAAAGCTGCGCCGAAGATAGTGACGCCAACGAAAGCTGCGCCGAAGAAGCCGTCGCCTTCGAAGCCGACCGGAATCAAAAAAGCCGCGACGCCGGCCACTCCTGCAGGTCAGCGGAGGAGTACAAGGATCAGTGCGAAAGGCCACTGAGCCCCGGTCAAGCGAGGTCCAGTAGTAAAGGCATTGTTGAAAGTAGTTGAGACAGCTGTTTCGTGCGTTTCGGGTGTTGTGTAATTTCATTCGTGATTGATAGTGGTTACGTTTAGTCTAGTTACGTTAAGTGTTTTAGCAACGTCAACTTACCAGAAAAGTACGATCTCAGTTCCTTAAAAGCTGTTGTCCGTGCTTGGCGATGGTCGCGAGGCTTGCCCTCGCGGCTCTTTCGATCTCGTTCAATCTGCCAGTTCTTCTCAAACTCATCGCGCCTCCGGCAAGAACAGCCAAAACCACAACCGTCGACACTGCACTCCGCAAGTTCTTCCAGCCGCCGACTGTGAAGCTCTTGTGCTGTCCCTTCTCATCCACATACTCGAAGTCTTTTCCTGGTATGAAGACACTGCGCCACCAGAATGTGAACTGATAGCCCGGGTACATGGCAATGTTCATTCCAGTCTTCGGGTCAAGAGCCCAGTTCGTGCAGCCTGAAGCCCACACAAGCTTTCGAAGTTCCTTTTGCATCCAAGTGCTATCGTTCTTTGCTGCCTCGGATTTGACGTCGACTATGTTTGTCTTGGGTTGCGATATCAGGAGGGAGCGGCTGCCTTGCTTGGACTTGATCAGCGGCTCGATAAGGCGAAGAATGAAGTTGATCTGGCACTCGACGGTGTAGATGACTGAGAGGTGACCAGTAACGGTATTTGGGCCCATCTGCGAATCGTTAGCACCTTGTAACACGCCCGCAAAAACTGAATTCAACATACGAGAGTGAAGAAGTTCGGGAACCCAGGAATGCAAGTACCGAGATAGGCTTGAGCAGCACCTTGATGGTTCTCGTCCCAGAACTTCTGAAGACTGAGGCTGTTTTGGCCATAGATTTCCATAGGAAAGAGCATTCGAAAGACTTGGAAACCAGTCGCCATAATGATTGCATCCGCATGGACTTCTCTGCCACTTTTCGTTCTCACGCCGTCTTCAGTGAGCTCTTGCACCGGATCCTCCGCAATGAGCTCGACGTTCTCGCGATGCAGGCATTCAAGGTAGCCTGTGTCCATGACTTTGCGCTTGCAGCCGATCTCATGCTTCGGAATCAACGCGTCCCAGTACTTCTCCGGCGCCATGCGTTTGACGTAGCGCTCATTCTCCTCGATCAGACCTTGGCGAATTCCTTTACCGCCTTCCGTTTCCATTGAGGCAAAGTCTTTCTCCATATCTGCGTACAGCTTGAGTCGGTATAGTCTCATCGCGAATGGCATGTACTTCATCAAAGCTTTGAAGGCGGACGAGTAGACAGGGTTGGGCCGTTCGGCCAGGTACTGCGGCTGCCTTGCGAACTGCGTGAGACTTCGCGAGTCCTCCGCCATGACGGGCACAAATTGCGTCGCGGAACAACCGTTGCCGAGCACAACAACATCTTTGTCCTTCCAGTCAAAGCTGTGATCCCAAAGTGCCGAATGGAACAGGTTGCCTTTGTACTTGTCCGCTCCTGGCAGTTCGCAGTCTCTTGGAACAGAAAGGTTGCCGACGCCGGAGACCAAGATACGACTTCGCTTGGTGTATGTCTCCTTGGTCTGTTGGTTCTTCAGGGTCGTTTCCCAGTATTGACCAGCTTCATTCCAGTCTGCCCTTTCAACTGTCGTGTTGAAAGTGACGTGTGGCACGATCTTGTACTTCTCAGCAACGCCTCGGAAGTATGCTTGGATTTCAGAGCGCATGGAGAATTTCTGGCTCCAGTCCGGGTTCAGTTCGAAACTGTAGCTGTAGAAATGTGAGGCGACATCACAGCCGCATCCAGGATAGGTGTTTACGAGCCAAGTGCCTCCAACATCAGCGACCTTCTCAACTATTTCAAAGTCTCGATAGCCGTAGGTGCGGATTAGCTGGACGGCCAGGCCTAGGCCGGACATTCCAGCTCCGATAATGAGAACATCAGTGTCTAAGTCGACCATGTTGACGGTTGCTGCGAGTATGATTGTGAGGGAAGGATGGGAGAAGGAGAAGTGATTCGAGAGCTCTAGAGCTTCGACTTATACTTAGAGCTCGCCGGCATGCCACGGAGCTGCCGTGCTACAGCGCATACGTACATTGACCGATGTACCACTTGTTGGTCGTCTCCGCGCATGGAGGTGGCGGGGTTTGTGGAGATCGAAGAGGAGTGATGTCTGGGAAAGCAGCAAGTGATCCGAGAAAGTCGCGCCGCACTTGCCTTGCTGGGCAAGCCGACTCGGCCCACTTGCAGTTCAACTTCACTTACCTTTCTCCCAAGACTTCCTCTATCCGTCCAACCATTAAGCTGCCATTGGAGTGCTTCGCGGTAATTCATGTCGACCGTCGGCCAGGGTATGACCGCAAAGCGTATCTGTCTACGAGACGTCGTAGTCTCTCGGGGTGTCTCCGACTTACTCGCCACTTTCCTCGCTCGAGAAGGAATCTAGACGTTCAGGACTACTTCGGCCACACCACCTTGATACACTCCTGCTCCGCCGGTAACGTCGATATCGCCCTACAACTGCTCGAGGCTGGAGCGTCCCCAGACGTAGTAAACTACAAAGGCGAGACGGCCCTGCATGCTGCTGCCCGCGATGGCCATGCGGAGTGTGTGCGAGCGCTTTGCAGCCACGGCGCTGCGGTTGACGTTTCGAATATAGAAGGCAAAACACCGCTTCACCTTGCTGAGAGAGCAGGTCATTTGGACGCAGCTGCGCAAGTCCTAGTCGCAAGCCATGTTCTGGCCAATGCCAGCACTACCACCACCATTCAATGAACCGGCTCTATACGGTCAATCTGTGAGCCTGCTATCTCTGAAGCGTCCTTGCCACTGTAACTGCAGAATGTCCGAGTGATTCAGGCAGTGAGATCTGATACTCCCATCCAATCAGGGTTAGGGTTGGTGTTATCTTTAGGAGGTTCAATTGACTGATCCATTGGATGACATTCCGTTCGATCAATTAAATCGACATCGAGGAGCAATCCATTCTCTCTCTCTCTCTCTCTCTCTCTCTCTCTCCCTCTAGGACAAGTATGTGCGAAACGTTTTGACGACATGGACCTCATCTAGTTCTTAGTTATTAGAAACACGAATCTTGCGCATTACATTAGACGAAAAGTCTGCGTGAGTCCAGTGTTTCCGATAATTTCATCCATGTCATTTGTCACACACTGATCTTCATCTCATCGTTTCACGGACGTCGAAGAACGATTTGCCCTGTGTTGGCGGCATGTACCTCCACTATCCCAAAATCGATACGGCATGACATTCGTGTCACATGAATCTCATCTATCGTGTTACTTCAAAAGTGGAGAGAACAGAAAGAAAACGCCACCACTCGTATGCAGCCCCATGATTTCCGAGAATGAGGATGTAGAAATGAGAACAGCATCTCACTCGACCAATCAATCAAGATCCTCATCCTTCTCCTCCTTCTTCTGCTCCTTTCCAGCAGCAGCGGCAGCAGCACCGGGCGTGGGGACCTCAACATTCCCGCCGTCCTTGGGCTGCAGCGTGAAGACGACGACAAACAGCGGTTCGTCCGTGGAGCGGTTCTTGAGGACGTATCTGAGCGAGTGCGTACTGTGCGTCAGCAAGAACGGGGTCATGTCATTAGCCTGCCTGGTCCTTGCGCGAACGGAAAATCGTTTTTTGGGAGGGGGGATTCGATAAAGGCAAAGTGTTCCTTCCAAGAACGGGAGAGTAAAAAGACTTACCGAAGCGGTTGGCCATCCCAGAAGCTGATGATGGGGATTGTGATGCCGGGGATGAGGCCATAGCCTGGAAGGCGGAGGGCGAAGTCTGTTGTCGTGGGAACATAAAAGTCAGCGTATCTTCCTTCGTCGCCTTGTTCATTTCCTCGTTCACATGTGCCGCCTCCATCCCGTCCATCCTCTCTGCATCCCCAAACGACACACCACACGCAAGACCAACATACCATTGAAATCCAGATAAGGATTGTAGAAATCATTGCTGTACACCCTGCCCTTCTCAAAAGTGAAATCCTTCAGATGGCTCTCCGTCAAAAAGTGCTTCTTCCTCGCCGCGCCCGTGTCAGGCATCTTCGCCGCCTCCCTCACATCCTTGCCATCCCCATCGGCGCCCTCCTCATAAACGACCAGCTCCTGATTCGCCCTCTCCTCCTCAACCTTCTCCTGCGCCTTGTCGTCCTTAGGCCCAACCCGAAGAGTATTCATCGAGCTCAGCAACGGACCGTACAGATATGGTTCGTCGGAGTAGACATCTCCGTAGAGGCCGGGATCGATGAACCATTTCACGAGGTTGAAGGCTTGGTTGAAGCCGGGCGGGAGCTTGTCTTTGATCGGGTGGTCGAAGTCGTTGCCGAAGACGAGATCGTGGCCGCTAATGTCGGCTTTGGGGGTGAAGTCAAAGGCGAGCGAGTAAAGGTCTGCGGTGTGCGAGGGGTGGGAGAAGTAAGGGGAGGTTTTGGGCGAGGAGGTGGGTAGGCCACGGTAGTTTTGGACGCGGGCGGTGATGTTGGCGCTGCAGTGCGGGCTGTCGATGTGTGTCGGTTGCTCGGTGTTGATGGGGATTTGCTTTTGGTCGGTGTAGTTTGGGCCAGCGGTTACGTTGAGAATGTATTTGTCGGCCATGCTTGCGGTTGGTCGGTTTGAAGTATGGGGGTGTTGTTGGTGCTATATGTTTCTCTCCCTGAGGGTTGGTTCTGGGAAACTGTTGACTTCCATTCTTTGTCGGCGACCAAGGGCAACGTGATGGATGGACTTTTGGAATCTGCGTCATGCTTGGCGAATCGCTCGCAGATCATCTTGAATGCAGGGTCAGATTAGCGTCACATTTACCGAATACGTTGATTAATTACTCGAAACAAAAACCGACAATTGGCTGTCACTGGGCACACACGATAATGTTCGAAAGATCTTGATGGTATTAAGCGGTCGTTACCAATCAGCCATGCACGAAGTCTCAGCAGCGTTATTATCAGATGAGATCGTGCGTACTACAAGAAATGTATAATGTTTCCACACGCGTATATCTACACAACCACTCTAAAGGCGTCTGAGGATGTCCTCAGTGACTTCAGTAGTCTTCGCGCTACCACCCATATCAGGGCTGAGAAGTCTGCCCTCAGAAAGGTTGGCATCGACAGCCTTGTAGATCATGGCAGCGGCCTTCTCCTCGCCGAGGAACTCAAGCATCAGGGCGACAGAGCGAAGAGTCGCGATCGGGTTGGCGATGTTCTGGCCCTCGATGTCAGGCGCGGAACCGTGGCAAGGCTCGCCCATGGCGAAACCATCACCGACGTTGGCGGAAGGCACGAGACCGAGAGAGCCGACGAGAGCGGCAGCACCATCGGAGAGAATGTCGCCGTAGAGGTTAGGGGCGACGATCACGTCGTATGTGGAGGGCTGGCGGAAGAGCTTGTAGACCATCGAGTCGACAATCTGCTCCTCGATCTTGACGCCGGCGTCCCTGAACTTGGCCTGCTCGAGCGCTTTGCGAGCGGTGGCGCGGAACAGGCCGTCGGTTTGCGAGAGCACGTTGCTCTTGTGTGTGATGGTGACGACGGCGTTCTTGGAGGCATCGGCGCCGGAGCTGTCCCGGACACGCTGTCTCCTGGCCGCGATCTCGCCGGCCATGTTGGCGATGCGGTAGCTGGCGCTCTCGGAGATGCGCTTGATAGCCTCGGCGATCTTGCCATTGGGGCCGTCGTAGGTCTTCTCCTCCTTGACGTAAAGGTCCTCGGTGTTCTCGCGGACAATGACAAGGTCGATCGGGTCGGGGAATGCGGCGGTGGGGGTGACGGACTTGACGGGCCTCACGTTGGCGTACAGGTCCAGGCGCTTGCGGAGGCCGACGATGGGGCTGCTGTAGCCCTTTGTGGGAGTCGAGGGCGAGCTGTAATGATGCGAGTAAGCAAGCTGTTTGCCAGCCGCGCGTGTTCATGCGCGTGTCCGCAAGAGTATGATAGACCTCATGCGAACAAGCTTGGGTTGTCCTCACCTCACGGCACCAAACAGGGCACCATCGCACTCCTTCTTCAGAGTCTCGACCGTCTTCTCCGGCAGGGCCACACCGTTCTTCTTGAACTCATCGAAACCAGCGTCCAGGTGGACAAAGGAGAAGTCCAGACCAAGGCTCTTGGGCAAAGCCTCGAGGATCTTCCTTCCAGCCGGGATAACCTCACGGCCAATGCCGTCACCGGGGAGCAGACCTGAGGAAAGGTTAGTCAGAGATGGGAGTGAGATAGATCTTGACTCTGTACCCACCAATGCGAAGAGTCCTGGAAGCCATTGTGTATATGTGAGTGGTTACGGGGAGCTCAAAGGTGACTGCAATGCGCAATGGCGGGAAATTGTTTGGGACGCGCCGCCGATCTCGCAGCTCGTCATTCCCCAGACCGGCCTCTCGAACCGAGGGAGGCTAACATTGCAACTCCACTCATTCATTATTGAGGAACGAACGAATGTGCGTATATTGGTACTTCACTGTAGCCCATGTCTTTGCTAATATAATGGTATCGGGATCCACTTCAACATCGGTGCGACTAGTAAAAGCTTTAATCTCACAGAAGACATCAACATCGGATCGCTTAATCTCCAAGGTCACTTCAGTCAAGAAGAAACAGATCTGGACGCCATTCATGACGAAGATTCAAAATTCGATCAATAATACAGGATTGGAAGAAAAACGTCTAGGACATCTCTGACATGTTCGCTGTCTTGGCCTCGCTCCCTCCTCCAACACCGGCGCCATCGGCTGATGCGCAGAGGTCGAAGAGTCGAGAAATGAGGATCGAGACCAAGGGGAAGGGCAACAAAACCAAATAACACAGATCATCAAACAGTAGCGGGCCTTTCTAGCCCCTCCAACATTCGCCCTCCCACTCAATCGCATTAAATCAAGGCGCCTGTCTCATCAAGAAAGTAGCGTTGTCGAGGAACCCGCTGACAACGTCAACATAAGCGGTGTCAAGTCCCCTCTTGCCGCGCTCAATCTGCTGCCTCAGCACGTTCGCATCGACTTCGAGCTCGAGCTCGTACTTGGACGGCACGCCGTGGGATTCGACTTTGGTCAGATCGATCGAGTAGGCAAGGTGCTTGTAGCTAAGGCGGTCCTTCCTGCGCTCTGGTGGCGATGGCCTGTCGTGCGAAGGCGGCTCGATGAGCTCGGAGATGTCAACGTCGGGCGGGAAGTTGACTTCGAGGTTCATGGAAATGCGGCAGTCGTAGGGATCGCATGGGTTTTGGATGTGCAGATCGCCGAGCGGCACTTTGACGATGTGCGCGACAATCTCGTTGGTCTTGGTGTTCCTGGAAGTGCGCAGGCGGAGATCGCGGCCCACAGGACGCTTCTGCACTGAAGCTGGGAGGGCGGCGAGGCCTGCTGGGGAGAGAGTGGCGAACGTGTCGGTTTGATACAAGTGTTCGTATATGATGGGGACGCGGCCAGGAACGTGGGAGGCTTGTAATGTAGCGTTAAGGAATTGGTTCATGGCTTTGTGTTCGGGCTGGAAAGGGTTGTCAGCATCCTGGTATGTGTGTATAAGTGGATTGACGCAGATGCTTACCTCTTCCATTCTACTTTCGAACCTGTATTGCTTATTGTGAGCAGGATGGATGACACCAGTGTTGAGGTACGGTCCTTGTGCCCTGTCGTTCTCGCCCGACCTGATCAGGGTACCGATCTTTGCCTCGATCTCAATGGTACCGGTACGAGGGTCTTGGCCAATGTCCGAGTGCTGTTCCAGCTGTTGCCACAGCCAGTCTTGTACCACTCTCAGCAGAGCAGGAAGTGGTGTATTCCATTTGAATGTCTTTTCCCACGGTCCTAGAATTGCGCGTGCGTTTACAAGGTCCATGTCCAGCGGTTGCGGCTGTGTCCATGGCGCACCATAATCGAAAGGCGCACCATTGCTTGGAGTCGCACCATTAGGATGGTGTCGAGGTTGAGACATGGGTGCCGGATGTGGTGTTGTACGAGGCGGCGGCTGTTGCCTGGGCTGCTGTTGTTGCTGCTGTTGGCGTCTGGGCTTACCATTTTGCCCATTGTTCCCATTTGTGCCATCGAACTTTGGATTTCCGTGGGCGATCGCTGCCCAGATTGGACGTTGTGCGTACTTGCGTTTCTTCTCGCGTTTCATAGGCGGTTCCGAGGCAGGCTGCTCGCTTGCTTCACGCTTGAGGGGGTTTGCAGGACGTTGGGCGGTTGCTGCAGGCTGCACGGGCTGTTGGAGCAGCGAGTGCGATCCGTGTTCCTGCTTCATTCCCATGCGTTGCTCGGGTGACTCTGCGCGAGCCTCGATCGGTGATGCGAATGGGTCTACGCTCTTGTTCCGTGCCATCACTTCGTTGCGGTCTTGTTGATCGTGTTCGCGAGCGGGAGTGAGTAGGTTGTTCATGCCCATTTTCTGGCTGCGATGCTGCGGCGGTGCCGCGTTTTGGGACAACGGATTTTGTGGAGCAGGCTGAATCGACACATCTGAATGCGACATTTGCGGAGTCCGTGAGGCCATCTGTGACACGTTGCTTGCCGATTGTGCGAATGATGGTTGCGCCACACCCATGTGGCGTCCCGCGATAGGTGATGGCATGTGACTCTGTGCGTCTTGTGGCATCTGCCCATTTGAAGCGATTGAGGCGCGCGAACCGTAAGCCTCGTTGACACTGCTTTGTCGTGATGAGTGGGAAGGGAGCCGTGGGACGACTCGTGTCTTCGGACTGACAGACTCGCTTCTGTCGCGTTCCCCTTGACTAAGGTAATCGCTCGTCCTTCGCAGCTGTGGAGAATGCCTGCTGTACGCACCAGGTGATTCAATCAAGTTACCTACGCTGGGATGATGCTGGGCAGGAGAACCTGCTACCATGCCATTGGATGCGCCAGAAAAGTGCCTCTGGTGATTCGGACTAAGAATCTCAGGATGACTTCCATGGCCAGATGTGCGCTGATATTGCAGCGAGGGAGGACCAAGCGGGGTGCTTGGTTGTGAGTGTTGATAAGAGTATTGCTGGGCCTGCGGTGGCTGTGGAGGGTGGGCGAACGTAGCATGTGGGCTCTGGCGGACGGAGTGTGGAGTGTGATTGAGCTGCGAAGGAGGTGTAGGCGAGTGAGAGGACGAATACTGTTGGAAGCCAGCACTCTGGGGCAAATGGGAGGAAGATGGCTGCTGCTGCTGCTGCTGCTGCTGCTGCTGGGCCATGCCATGGCTCGTAGGCCTACTTCCAGGCGCAGCTGAGGGATGTGCTGAGTACGGCGGATACTGCTGACCGGGGTGCGTGGCCACGGGGCTCTGCGATGGATTCTGCGGAAACGGATACTGTCCAGAGGCGTAATGTGAAGGCGTCTGCAGCGGAGTCGCAGCTTTGCCGTGGTAGTTCAATGAGCCCGACGGCGAACGATGTTCCTGTGGAGGAGGCGCATACTGCGGCGTGGTCTGGTGGGAGTTGTGCTGTGGGTAGGACGGCGAGGGCGCCGGGAAGGCGTGCGACTGCGAATGTCTCTGGGCCACGGGCGAGGAGCTCTGAGAGGGATTGTGATCCGGTGCCGAATTGGTCGGGTTGACCAGGTTGGAAAGGTCCATGATGCGCTATACGATTCTATTCGAGGAGTGGCCGGGCTTCGATGACCATCCCTTCCCTTGTCCCAGTATGCGCCGACCGCTGTGCGCTCCGACGCTCCAGTAGCATGCAAGCCAATCTCTTTCTATTTCTCTGCGACGGGCGTGCACACCGGGCTGTGGCAGCGCGTGCAATGCGAAGTGGTCCTGGCTATTGCGGCGCGCGTTTGTCGAGACGGGAGCTCTGTAGAGGGTGGACTACAGTAACTTGACAGCCCCTCGGCAAAGCAGGCGTTTGTTATTCGCGGGAGAGGCGTTGTGAGGGTGCGCAAAGGTGCTACGAGCGTTGGGGAGGAGAATTGATATGGGTAGACAGGCGGTGATGCTGGATGCGAGGGAGTGTACGTGAATATGGGACATGAATTATTATTATGCCATGTTTCTCTATAGCGGCAGGCGACAGCAACAGCTCTGCTTGGCGTCGACTTTGAAGCAGGCGACGTGGAAGAGGAAGTGAGGTCAGACCCGGTGTGATATGGCCTTTTGCTACACACACGAGAGTAGGTATATGTAAGGTATACAAATATTTTGCTCATATGTGTGAGTGCACGTGATTTAACCAGATGTAAGTGAGTGGACTATATTTATTATTGCAAGTGGTAGAATGGAGAGCACCAGGCGTAGTGTTTGTACTTGTGCTGGAGGCAGCAGACGCGCATCATCATCGGCGAGGCGAGAGCTTCCAGTTGCTTCATGGCGTCTGTGCTGCTCGCTGACTACTGTACTGTACTGCACTGAACCACCACCACCACACCACCCAACACACTTCGCAACACCCACATCCCATCACCCTCCAACCGCCAGCTACAAACACACGTCCTCCGCCTGCTATAATCCTCTTTGCAGGTATCCTCGACGCCTCAATCCTCCTGGTCACTCCCCCATCCGGCCCGCCGCCGCAACACTTTCCCTACCCGCCGCAACACTCTCCATCGCCACCCATCTCGAAAGCGTCAAACGCGACTGCGTGAATCGTAAGAGACGGACTGAGGCAGCACACCGCCACCGCAATGCCCGCCCTCACATCTGCCGCCGGTCTGGTGGGCTTCCTGTCTGAGCCAGACCCAACTCTGCAAGCGTTCGCGCTCGAGAGGCTCAACGAGGAGATTGACAGCGTATGGACTGAGGTTTCCGGATCGATTGGACAAATGTACGTGCCGAACATCATGCTTGACTTCCAAAAGACAGGATAAGACGTGCGCCTTGGTCTCGTGCTTTGGCTGCATGGCTGACTTCTTAGCCTGGTTGAATTTGTTACCAGAACACCACACTGACATTCCGTTCAGAGAATCCCTTTTCGAAGATGAAAGCTTCAGCCACCGCAAGCTCGCTGCTCTGGTGCTCTCCAAGGTGTACTACCAACTTCAGGAATACAACGAGTCCATGGTCTTTGCTCTGGGTGCCGGCGAGCTTTTCGAAATCGACGATCCTACCGAGTACGAGGAGACCATCATCGCAAAGTGTATTGACACATACATCGCTCTTTGTGCCATGCACAACCCGCCTACCCCGGCGTCCAAGACAGCATCTGGCAATGCCGAGTTCAACGACACCTTCACCGGCGCAAAGGGCTCTACGGCCGCTGCTGTTGCCCCCACAAGCGCAACCACCCCATTCTCGCAATCCACACTTCCCAGCAAGTCTTTACTTTCGAGGGATTTCGCCAACACCTGGGATTCAAGCGCACCTGGTGGCGGGAACGCTGGTGTAGCCGGTGCTCACCCTCACCCGTTGACCCTTTCAAACGCGGTGAAGAAGAACCTCCAAAGCATCACCCGCCGGATCTTCGAATCTTGCTATGAGGAGGGAGAGTACAAGCAGGTTGTGGGTATTGCAGTCGAGGCGCGCAACACTGAGGTTCTTCGCGAGGCAATCCTCAAGTCCAGCCAGGACGAAGGTGGTAAATCCTACGAGCTTCTCGAGTACGTTCTGGACATTTGCATGAACGTGATCCAGGAGCGTGGCTTGCGAAACGAAATTTTGCGACTGATTTTGGAGCTCCTGAACGACATCCCCAACCCTGATTATTTCGCCATCGCTCGTTGCGTCGTTTACCTTGACCAACACTCTATGGCCTCCAACATGATCAAGCAGTTGATCCAGAAGGGCGATGGAAAGTCCCTTGCAGTTGCTTACCAGCTGTCATTCGACTTGTACGAGAACGGCACACAGGAGTTCCTGCAAAGGGTCATGGAAGAGCTGCCAGAGGAGGACAAGACCGAAGAATCACAGGCGAACGGCGATGCAGTGGCTCCTTCGACGCCTCGCGCAAACGAGGACGAAAATGCTGCCGAATCCAGCCAGCTGCTCACCGAGCTCAACCAGAGCGCAAGCAAGGCCCAGAAGACTGTAGTCACATCAAGAACGAAGCCCAAATCCGAGTCCGAGGTCCAGGACAAGGCATTCGAGTCAGTGCGAGACATTCTGCGCGGAACCAAGAGCATCGACCTGAATCTTGAATTCTTGTTCAGGAACAGCCGGACCGACAAGGCTGTCCTCAACAAGGTGAGGGATTCGCTCGAGGCACGCAACAGTATCTTCCACACGTCCGTGACCTTCGCCAACGCTTTCATGCACGCTGGCACAACCATCGACAGTTTCTTCCGCGACAACTTGGAGTGGCTCGGCAAGGCTGTCAACTGGTCCAAGTTCACCGCCACTGCGGCGCTTGGTGTGATTCACCGTGGAAACTTGGGCCAGGGTCAGAAGCTTCTCGATCCCTACCTTCCCAAGGCGAACGGTGCCGCAGGCGCTGGAAGCTCATACAGTCAAGGTGGCTCCCTCTACGCTCTCGGTCTCATCTACGCCAACCACGGTACTCACGTTTTGGACTACCTCCGCGACCAGTTCAAGTCAACTCAGGAAGAAGTTGTGCAACACGGAGGTGCCCTGGGTCTTGGTGTTGCCGGTATGGCCACTGGCTCTGACGAGATTTATGAGGACCTCAAGAACGTGCTCTACACCGATTCTGCTATTAATGGCGAGGCAGTCGGTCTCGCCATGGGTCTTGTTATGCTCGGTACTGGTAATGTGAAGGCTCTCGACGACATGATTCAGTACGCACACGAGACACAACACGAGAAGATCGTCCGTGGTTTGGCTATCGGTATGGCACTTATCATGTACAACCGCCAAGAGGCTGCCGATGAGCTTATCAACGGCCTGCTCGACGATGCCGACTCTGCGCTTCGCTACGGCGGTATCATGACGCTCGCCCTCGCATACTGTGGTACTGGCAGCAACAAGGCAGTGCGCAAGCTTCTGCACGTTGCTGTCAGCGATGTCAGCGATGATGTGCGCAGGAGCGCCGTGATGAGTCTCGGCTTTGTCCTCTTCCGCAAGCCCAGCGCTGTGCCTCGCATGGTCGAACTGCTCTCCGAGTCTTACAACCCGCACGTGCGTTACGGTGCCACAATGGCTCTCGGAATCGCCTGTGCCGGCACCGGCCTCGACGAGGCCATTGACCTGCTCGAGCCTATGATGAAGGACTCTGTCGACTTTGTCAGGCAGGGTGCCTTTGTCGCCGTGTCCATGGTGATGATTCAGGTCAACGAGGCTCAGAACCCCAAGGTTGCCAGCATCCGCAAGCAATTGCAGAAGGCTGTCAGCGACAGACACGAAGACGCCATGGCGAAGTTCGGTGCTGGTCTCGCGCTCGGTATCATCGACGCTGGTGGCAGGAACGCCACCATCGGCCTACAAACACCCACCGGCAACCTGAACATGGCCGCCATCGTCGGCATGGCCATCTTCACACAATACTGGTACTGGTTCCCGCTCACCCACTTCCTGGCTCTCTCCTTTACACCCACAGCCATCATTGGTGTCGACCAAGATCTCGAGGTGCCCAGCTTCAAGTTCCACTCCAACACCAAGCCCAGCATGTTTGACTACCCTCCCGAGCAGGAAGTCAAGGCAGAAGAGGCACCCGAGAAGGTCAAGACCGCAGTACTTTCTACCACCGCACAAGCGAAGCGCAGAAAGATCGCCAAGGACCGTCAGAACCGCCGCGAGAGCATGGACGTCGACCAACCCGCAACACCCAAACCCGACGCCGACTCGGGCGACAAGATGGACGAGGACACCGTCATCGACACATCAAAGGTGGAAGACAAGGAGAAGGAGTCTTCGCCTAGAGCAAAGCTGCAAAAGGAGAAGGTGGGCCACGAGCTCGAGAACATGAGCCGCGTGCTACCATCGCAAGTCCGCTGGATCTCGTTCCCGAGCGACGGCAGATACCAGCCAGTCAAGAGGGTAAGTCATGAACATCATCTCTATTGCAATATGACCAGAATGCTGACCTCTCCATCACAGCCCACCGGCGGTGTCATCCTCCTCGAGGACACCAACCCATCTGAAGAAAAGTCGCTCCTCGAGCTCAAGGCCCGCAAAAAGGCCACGGCTTCCGCTCCCACCCCTGGCCAACAGCTCGGTGGTGGCCGCGGCGAGCGCAGCGCTTTCGAGTCCGCCCTGTCCGACTTCATGCCTGTTACGCCGGGCGGTGCCGGCGCTGGTGCTGGTGGTGCCGCCGCCGCCGCAGGTGTCCTCAACGCCGTCGACGAAGATGACGAAGGTGGCGAGGAGGCGCCTGTTCCCGACGAGTTTGAGGTCGAGAGCGAGGAAGAGGACGAAGATTACAACAGCGATGATGCGTAGATAGAGCGTCTGGAATTTAACGTAGAAACGAGGCGGTAGCTGAAGGAGCGATTGCCTGCCTGCCTGCCTGCCTGAGGCTATTGCTTGTAAAATCATAACTTTTTTTAGCAATGCTGAAGCTTTCCATACTTGCGATGTGATGGTACCTTGGTGTTATGCTGCTACGTCTTACCGATTTGTTATGGTCAGGTGGATCAAACACGCGAGGCAACGCTGTTGAAAGCGTGTAGGTGTTCACGGCGCATAGCAGCTACATGTGTGCACTCCTACGACAGGGCAGAGAGAGTCCGAAGCAGCCGCACTGCGTCTGTTTACGTGGTTTGTGTTTGTCCTATCATTACAACTGCAACGGGGGGGACAGAACGCTGCTCTCTACGTACTACGTACCTGAGTAACTATGCGGCACAGGGTTCCTTCGTCGCTAGCGATCTGGCCCAGGAGCCCGGTTGGAAGATGCCGTTGACTATTGGACCAGTCTAGTGAAAACATGCCTGCCGTAGATCTTCTTGGGGTTCTGTTTTCTGACGTGAGTGCGGATTGGGTTAGAGAGCGGGAGGGGCTTGGAGATTGCATTGTGAAGATGGCGTTTTTTGGGACGAGGGCTGTCTTTCCACCAGTGCCGATTTAACCGGTATGTTGACAACGATCTGGTTCGACTGAAATGAGAGCTTGGTATTTGCTGCTGTTGGCATTGAGTCTTTCAAGCTTGTGATATGTCGTACGTAACATATACACTGCATGCAGATTTTCGGGTCGTTGGTGCGAATCGATTATGTGTGTAGTGTTGTGCCTTTCAGATGTGCTCTTCTCGTGGAGCGTCTTGGTTTTCTGCATTGTACCTAACTACTGACGATGGTCGGATTTCCGACTAGATCACTCTATCATTGATATACAAACAAGAAGGGAGGCTGCGGCAGCACCTGCCCTAATATACTGCATTGCTGTCGATGACAAACAACTGTAGCCGAGATATTTGTCAAGTCCTGGAAGTCGCCGCGTGTGGACATTGATTTTAATCGGGGTTATCGGGAGTTTGTGGTGCAAACAGACTAGACTGGTTATCTTAGTAATGTTCAGGAGACCAGGAGAACGGATACGCCAACATCGTCGGAGGAGACCAGACAAAAGGGCTCGTCGTTGGAGTATTTGAACAATGAGTGCCACGTTGGGTAATGCGAGGTGCCGGATCGAAGTGCCGATCCAATGGCGTGTCTCATGCCGTGTGTCACCACACTACTGCTGCCGATGTCTTGCTATTAATACCACCTGGATACCGCCGGATATCAATAATGTGTGCAGCTACATGATCTACACCCAATGTACGTGTGTGTACTCTAAGACCTGTCAGACAAAAGTGACGGATACCTGACAGATCAGCGACATAGCGACATGAATCAGTAGAGTTCGAAAATCAATCCTGCTGCCCTGCAGGACACGTGGAGGTAGAGTAAGCTTTTGGAATACGGACGTCTGAGTCGAGGATGTATGTGTAGGTGGTGTAGGATGATGAATCTGACGAGTCGTCCGCCACGAGGAGCCACGATCGCGGCTAGTCCAATCCTGGCGACGATCCCGAAACACGACAACAATGCCTTTCAACCTCCTCTTCCCTCACTTCGACCATGACACAAGGGCTCGACCCACAAACTGTCAAATCAACTACTCACCGCAGGGCTGCTTCGGTTATTCGATGTGCCTTCTCATTCGCCATCCGCCTCGAAGAATAAGAACTCCGGCCAGATCTCACACTATCCGCCTTCGTGCGACGACACTAATGCCGCCTTGGCCACCTTTCTGCAGCACAGCAGCTACGTCCTTGCCTCAATAATCCCACTTTCCGGAAGTTGGGCTTCACGTATCTGACCTCCTATTTGCTGACGTTTTCGCCATCACCCTCCGCCCTGCCAAACGCTCCCGCATCAGTGGGGAACCCTGCTGTGCGATACTCTTCTACTTAGATGCCTTTTCTATGCTCTGTGGACGGACTTCTGCACAATGTTAGCCTGGTACCCTTGTCTGGAGCTCTTCACGCCATGCCTGTCCTCGTTGGCGCAGTCAGCGCTTCCGGGAACTCGTTTCCCGGACCGGTCGAGAACTGAAGGTCTTCTGTACTGCACATATGCACGATAACAACACGCAGTAGTAGCACGGCTTGCCTATCGTAACACGCCTACACTGATTGTACCTGATAGCAGGACGTGGTGAGCCGCTTGGATTATAGCCATGCCTCTTTTCGTAGTCGTCATGGCCCGGTGTCTTCACTGCCAATGCTCGCCCATCTGGAACGCGCTGTCTGCTCCTAGCGCCAACAGCATTGAATGTCGTGCGACGAGTCGCTGGATCGCCAGCATAGCGCGCCTCAGCCGTCAACGGCCCAGGACCACCATTCCTCGCATGCATTTCACTATTATAAGTCATTCGTGCCACACCACACCTGCAACCCTCGCGGCGTTCGTCCTTTCGTTTCAACACATGTCCCATGCGTGTTTGTCTTCGCGCTCAGCTGTTCACTCGAAGCGTTGGTGACTGCGCACATTGGCTCCATTGACCAAAGCTCTCAACGTACGACTTCCTTACGACTGGCTAAGCTACACTCCCTGTTCCTTGCCAAACAACAACGACCAACCAAAATACTACTCCATCTGCTATTCGACTCCGAACTATCCGGATACATACTCCCTACCGACAACACCGGCATCATGAGAGACATCCCTCTAAGCGTCTACCGGGAATGGCCAACCCCCAACTACAAGGATCCATCAACACGAGGAAACGCATTACTCATCATGAACATCATCTTCCTCACATTGGTCACTCTGTCAATCGCAATACGGCTCTGGTCGCGTTTCAAAGTCAAGTATCAATCAGGCATGGATGACGTGATGATCGTACTGGCCTACATCTTCACCATTGGAATGACTGCTGTGGTATTACTGGCGAATCGGAGCTACGGTTGGAACCGGCACCTCTGGGACGTGCCAGTACACATGGTCGAACAGGCCAATCGTATTGCGTTCGTCGCGAAGATCATGTTTACGCTTGCGTCAAGTTTTACACGGCTGTCGTTGATCTTCTTGTACTACCGATTGATCAGAGATACGAATCTTCGGTGGTATTCATGGGCTCTACACTCCAGCTTGGCCTTCAACATCATGATTTTGATCTCATTCGTTCTCCTCGTTGTCTTCACATGCATGTACGTGTCCGCTCGATCAATCGGCTTTCCAAAAGTGTTCCCACTGACAATACTTGCAGACCCGTGCAAGCCTACTGGCAGTTTCCCAACGTCATCGAAGGGCAGTGCTTGGACGAGGGCATCATGACACTTACATGCGGCATCATTAGCTGCATTGCGGACTTGCAGTGTACCCTCTTACCCATTCCTGCGATCATGCGCCTGAGCATGCCCCTAAGACAGCGCATTGGCGTTTGTGTGCTTCTTTCTGCAGGAATCATCGTTACCATCGCCGGCACAATCAGAACTTTCTTCATCTGGAAGAGCTTGATCGATACATACGACGAGACATGGTATACGTATCCTTTGTGGATCTGCGCTGCGATCGAGATTGACATCGCCGTTGTAAGTCTATCATGAAGAATCGGACCTCAAATGACAGGTGACTGACGGACATTTCAGATATGCGCTTGCATTCCAGCAATGAAGAATGTTCTGTGGGCGCCATTTCGTCGCTGGACCAGCAGCGTATACTCTCATTGGCAAACTGCCACGAACCATGCCAGCAAGACCGGCGGCACAGGGCCCTGCTCCCAGGATCCTATTATCGACAGTTCCGCCCATAACGAATTCCAATTGGACCAGATGGCTTTCGAGAAAAATGGACAGTACAACCGAGCACAAGATCCAAGCATGCTCGAGAAGGCCATCGCACAAATCCCATTACATCACCACCCACATTCTCGCAATGTTCTCGCCCACGACTCAGCGAACGGGTCTGGTGATTGGAACCGGCAGGCATCACCAGAACCTTTATTATCAATCAACAAGGAGACCACTTTCCACGTCTCAAGTAGCGTTGTCTCTCCTCCGTACAACAAGGAGCTCAAAAAGCTGCCCATATTACCGCCCCCTGGTCAGCTCTCACATCGTCCTCGACACCAAGCGATACGATCGCGACAGTTCGAAGACGTGACACCTCGCGCGCCGGAAGGCATCTCAACGCGCCACAATGCATCGCCAGGCATGGCACCGAGTTCGGTAGAACATCTTCCAGTCAAACAACACGCTACTGCGCCTCTAACCCCTCCGACGCCATGGTCTCTGTCGTCCGGCGAGATGTCGCCCCAAGTCCCTTCTGACTACCAAAGAAAGCGCGAGGGCAGATCCTTCTTCTTCGCCTAGATGACACGATCCGGTACGGCCTCTGATTGATCAGAACATAAATAATTACGAAATCTTCAGGGACAGGTCTCCTTACGGGAGAGTGATTCCCGAGATACTCACGAAACTGGTGTGGAGAGAGAAAAGTGTTTGCCGCGGGTCGGCCACTGCCTGCGATTGATGGGAAGGCGTCCAATTTCTTCTTTTGGCTTGGAAAGTCAGATTGTGATCAAAACATATACCCCCTCTTTGAGTGTAGCTTTTCCTACTGTGTATGCCAATAGCTAGAATAATGTTTCGAAGCGATGTTCTAATTCGAATATCTTTACTTCTGGTCTCCAGGGTTGAAGAGCTATGCCAGTGAACTAAGCATTCGTCACATGTAAAGTAGGTGGCTATTTACCTCCATTCTCCATCTCGAATATGGTTTCTCTCATGAGCTCACCAATGCTAAAAAATAATGTACGCGAGCCTTAATCAATTGTACTACAATTCTCAAACTGAAAACCAAAGCCGGGTAAGGCTACCTACTCAGTACTACCGTAGTTCACCATACGCTTCCAAGGTTCTACAGCGAGAAGTTGCATCTCTCTCCCACCAGACGCAACTCCAAAACATCACCAAAAACGCGGACCTCTTTCCGCCGCCGACACAACCCCACTCATCGCCAAAACATCAACATCTTCCACGAAAAGATGACCGACCGTGCGCCCTCCCCGACGCCTTCAGAGCGCAAGCGCCTCGACGAAGACGCCAAAGTCAAAGAGCAAGAAGAGCAAAGCAAGCTCCCATACAAATGGACCCAAACCATCGCCGACCTTGAGGTCACCATCGAAGTCCCCGGCAACTTCAAGGGCAAGGACCTTGATGTGGTGATCAAGAAAAATGGCGTGAAGGCTGGGATCAAAGGAAAGGAGGCCATCATCGAGGTATGTCTCTATGTGTAACATCTACTCGCTGGCCCGCCTAACACTGTCATTCGCAGGGCTCCTTCCCCCACCCTATCATCCTCGACGACTCCACCTGGACTCTCGAAACTCTCCCCTCGGGCTCCAAGGAACTCAGCATCCAGCTCTCCAAGGCCAACAAGATGGAGTGGTGGGAGCACGTCGTGACCGGCGCCCCGCGCATCGACGTCAGCAAAATCTCCCCCGAGGACAGCAAGCTTAGCGATCTGGACGGCGAGACGAGGGGTATGGTTGAGAAGATGATGTACGATCAGAGGCAGAAGGAGGCCGGTAAGCCGAGTAGTGATGAAGAGAAGAAGGCGGAGATTATGAGGAACTTCCAGAAGCAGCATCCGGAGATGGACTTTTCGAATGCGAAAATCTCGTGAGGAGTCATGGAGGAGATTGGGAGAAGTTAGGAGACATGATGAGGCTATGAGGTATGGTGGAAATGCTGCGTTGTTGCATGCAAGTATTGGTATGAATTGAACGGCAGAAACAACTCATGAATATGCTACTCTCGGCAAGGTATGCCAAGATATCAAGCATTCCTGGCCGAAGCGACAACAACGCTCGAGAAACACGGCTTCTTCAAATTTCGATTCAAATGTCTGTTTCCGCAAGGCTATTTCTGTCTACGAAATGGTCAACATCGCGATTGGGAGACTTGCAAACGGGCTCGTCATCCTTTCAGTCCACATCACGCCTTTGCGGAAGATGACGGTGGGTTCTCTTTGTCTCTTCTACTCAATCGAAGTACCCAAGTGAGGCCCCGATTGGTGACTTCTTGGCTTTCTTTGTTCGTACTGTCCCTCTCATCAATTGGGCTGTTCCCGTATGCGTTGACAATGCCAGTCATTGTCCGGACCCTACGAGCAAGAAGCAAGACTGTCTCTGTCTCTGTCTCTCGGTACTCATCACTCTTTTCTAGGTCTTGGCTATTCGACACCTTCCGCCAACTTGCTGAACTTATCGAATCGAAATCATGCCAGGCTCAATACGATACTTTGGCCTCTGCGTCCTTGGCCTTTGTCTTCTCCTCGGTCAGGCTTACGCTGGGTCCAGCAAAGGTTGTGGAAAGGCTCTAAACTCGAAATATAAATCTGGTGCCACCGGACAGAGCAACAAGATCAATTTCAATACCTCCCAAGGCGTCAAGAGGACTTTCCTCTTGCACCTACCTAAGGACTACGACAAGAACAAGGCGCACGGTCTGATCTTCTCCTTCCATGGCCGCTCCGGCTCGGCAGCCGGTCAAGAATCTCTCTGCAAACTATCGGAACCAGTGAAGAACAAAGACATGCTAGTGGTCTACCCAGAAGGTATCGACAAGCAATGGCAAGGCGATCCAGCCGCGAAAAGTGACGACGTGACGTTCACTCTCGACATGATCAATTCTCTCTCAGACCAATATTGCATTGACACCGACAAGATCTACGCAACCGGACAAAGCAACGGCGGCGGCTTCGCAGCTAACATCCTCGCCTGTCACCCCGTGGCTTCCGGGAAAATCGCAGCTTTCGCCGGCGTGTCTGGGGCCTACTACCAAGGCACTTCTGACGCCAACTGCAAACCCCAGAAAGTTCCAATCGCCTGCAACGCAGGTCGCAAGAACGTCCCCATCCTCGAGTTCCACGGCCAAAAAGACGACACAATCCCTTACGCCGGTGGCAAGCGCCGCAACCGCTGCCTGCCCACCATCCCGCACTTCATGACCGCGTGGGCGGAACGCAACGGTCTCGGCGAGGACTACGCGCAATCCAACCTGGCCAACAACCACGTCAGGAAAATGGAGTGGGGCAAGGGCGGCCTCAAGGGAATCAACACGCACTACAACATCGACAACATGGGCCACACCTGGCCGAACGAGCAAGCTTACTACATCAACGCGACACCTCTCATCATGGACTTCTTGAACAGATGGACTCTTGCTTCCACCCCAGGAGCTCGCGCGTCAAACACCGCAATCGCCTCTTCCGGCTCCCAGCCGCCTCTCTGTCCAGCGCAGAACAACAAGAACTACAGCGCCCCTGGCGGCAAAAAGTTCAAAATTCTGTGCAATTGGGATACTTCCGAGACGCACGCTTACACTGCTGCTACTTACCCGGGGACTTTGAGGGGTTGCATTGCGCAGTGTGCTGCTGACAGCAAGTGCGGGCATGTTGTTTTCATCGATGACAAGTGCTGGAAGAAGATGGGGAAGCCCGGGTCGGTGAATAAGAAGGGGAATGCTGCGATTGGGCAGAAGATGTGATTTGTTTTGTTTGTTTTGTTTGTTCTCCTTTTAGTTTTTCCTTGGATCCGGGTGTTTTTCGATTTTTGGGATGTATGCTCTTCTACTTTGTCATTCAGTTTGGGAGAGAGACGACGATAATCTCGGGTAGGCCAGTTTGATTGGTCCGATAGATGCTACGATTTTACACTGTAAAGAATAGAGTTGTACTCCTTGCACTGATTCACTCCAATACCCCAATGTGCTTCTGTAATAACCTTGCTTTGCATCGAGTTGCATTTGAACCGCCGCAACCACAAACGACCTAACTAAACAACACGAACAGAAAGAACCGACATTCAAACCGAGCACTCATATCCGCAATCGATTCCTCCCCCTCCGTCCCCTCCACTCCACATCTCTCAACCCCAACCCCCCTCTAGCAGCCTTCATCTTCGACCTCGCGCTATTCGCGCCTCTCATCCTCCTCTCCTCCTCCATCTCCCCATCCCACTCGCCCCCACTAAGCAAATTCGCCAGTACCCCATTCCCCTCCGCCAACTCCTCAAACTCCCCCTCCTCAACCACACGCCCCTGATCGAGAACTACAACCCGCTCCGCAATCTCCATCTGCTCGCGGCTGTGCGTGATGATAATAACCGTCATCTCCCTCTGCCTCTCCTCCAACAACGATTTCAGTGTCTCCCGCACCAAATTCGCAGACTCGACGTCTAGGGCTGAAGTTGCTTCGTCGAGGATCAGCACGCTCGGTTGCCGGACTAAAGCGCGTGCGATGGCGATCCGCTGCGCTTGCCCGCCTGAGAGGCCAAGCCCACCTTCGCCGATGAGAGTCGCGTAGCCGGACGGGAGGCTGGCGATGAAAGTGTGGATCCCGGCTACGCGAGCGGCGGCCGCGATGCTTTCTGGGTTGTTGTAGGGGGAATCGGGAGCGAGGCCGTAGGCTATGTTGTCGGCTGCTGTGGCGGCGAAGATGGTGGGGTTTTGCGGTACGACGACGACGAGGGAGCGCAGGGAGGGCGTGTCGACATTTTTGATGTCGCGGCCCGCGAGGGTGAGGTCGCCGGGTTTGTTCGCTAACAAGGATGATGAGGGATGAAAGGTGGTCTGTTGGGTGTTGCTGGTAGTGTAGAGATTTAAGAGGAGGTTGGCAATGGTTGATTTGCCCGAGCCGGAGCCGCCGACTATTGCGGTTGAAGTGCCGGGTTTGATGCACAGGTTGATGTCTTTGAGAGTGAGGGCGTCTGGCCGCGATGGATAGGAGAAGTTGAGATTGTTGAACCAGATGTCTCCGATGGTGTTTAGTTTGGTGTTGCCCAGGTGTTCGTGGGAGTCTTTTGGTAGCTGCGCCAGTCGCAGCAGCCTTGATGCTGTGTCTCTCGCTTGTCCAATCTGGGGGACATATGATAGAAGAGCGCTGACGTTGGCAATGGTAAATACCAGCATGGCGCAGACCTGGAGGAGACCTGGAACCGCCGCTGGACCACTGTCGCGGGCGAGAACCGTTCCAACGTAGAAGATCAGCGCAGTGCTGAAAGTACCAGCTGACTCGGATAAGCCGTAGAAGAAACCAGACAAGATAGCACGGATAAATCCGACCTTGAGCGCGTACTCCGTCGCCACGGTGTACTTTTGCAGGAAGTGGTCTTCCAGAGTCAGCGCCATGACAGTGCGGATGTTTGTAAAAGTCTCGTTCATTATGGTGCTAGAAGCCTCGGCGGCATCCGTACTGATGGTTTCCCAACGCCCACTGACAACAGCGAATGCGTTGGTGACAAGATAGACATAGGGTCCAGCTGACAGACAGATGAGTGCAAACTTCCACTGCCCAGCGATAGACCATGCGATAGCAATGATAGACATCAAAGCCGCTGAGAAGATCATGCCAAGGAACCGGCCCAGAATGTTCTTCATCTCTTCAGCGTTGCGATCAAGACCCTCTGTCATGCGCGAGACCGAATTCATCTCCCTGTCAAAGAATTCTCGAGGCTGGTCCAATATACGAGTCATAGCCTTTTCTCTTATGCTGTCAACCCAGCGTTGGCCCGCATACTCGAGCAGATAGCGGAAGCAATACACGTGCAAGCCGTCGATAGCCGCAATCCCAAGCATAGCCATGGAGTACATCAGCGTCTTCTTCGTACGGCCTTCAGGAATAGAGTATGTGGCAAGAAGTTTGGAGAAGACGTAGGCAAAGCTCGGAGTGGCAGCTGCGTGGACTGCGGCGCCCCAGAAGCCCGCGATCATGACACGCCGTTCTACCATGGTAAGGTTTGGCCATATTGTGCGCAGGATCTCTCTGATGGTTTGTTGTCTGACCTTGTCAGCTGCGCTGGCCTCTTCTTCCTTTTCGAGCAGCTTTGCTTTCGATTCTGTGGCAGTGGACGAAGCATCATCCTGGATTGGCCTCCGGCGGCGTGGCTTTGCGTTGCTAGGAGCGAACCTCGCGTTCGCAGCTTGTTTACCTGTCCTATCGATGAGATTCTCGAGGATTACGGACATCCGTGGCTGTGTGGATGCATTCTCGCTTATTGGTGAAGTGAGCGGCGTGGAGTCTTTGCTGCGAGGCGCAGTAGGCTCCCATCTCGTGATGAGGTTAGACAGAGTGGGAGGATTTACTGCCATGCGCATGAACGGCGAAGCAAAGGCAGATGTTGGTCCAGTGTCTCCAGCAGCCCGCATACCAACTACAGGTCCACCTTGAGCGAAGACTTGCGGCATCATCGAAGCTCTCTTGGCTTCCATGGCGGTCAGCTGCGCTTCGAAGGGATCAACAGTAGGGCTGTCGGAAGACATGATTGAAGCAAAGTCGATAGACGAGGCACGCTTGTAGATCGACTCGAACGTCGTGAACTTTCCAGTATCGGGTGGCGAGTCTGTGGCACGTTGATCGGCAGGCAGAAAGGCTTGAAACGGCGAGTCCTTGATCTGCTCCATATGTTTTCGAAAGCCTTCTTGAACTAGCCTCCCTCGCTCCAACACAAATACATAGTCGTCTGCAAGAATCTGGGAGATGTCGTGCGTGATGATGATGGTTGTCTTGTCTTGTCTCCAACGACGAATGGCGTCCATCATCAGTGCTCGACTGATGTGATCCAGGGCGCTTGTCGATTCGTCTAGTATCAAAATTGGGGTATTGCGTATTCTTGCTCTTGCCAAGGCCATACGCTGACGCTGCCCACCGGACATGGCACCTCCTTTGTAGCCTACCATTGTGTCGAGACCTTCGGGCATGTCAGAGATCATCAATTGTAGCAATGCGAATTCGATAGCTTCCATCACCTCGTCTTTGGTGACGTTTTCCGAATCGTGGCGACCAAAAGCAACGTTTTTGAAGACGGTATCGTTGAATAACAAGCTCGTCTGTTCTACCAATGTGGTATTGGTGCGGAGCCAGCCGACATCTAAATCGTCTAGGGGTACACCATCGACGGCGATGGATCCCTGTGGCGCTGAGTAGAAGCGTAAGAGCAGCTGGCTGAGTGTACTTTTACCTGACCCACTCTTGCCGATCAGGTATGTGATTTCCCCCGAAGGGATAGACATGCTGATGTCGTCCAAAGCCAGCTGATTAGGTCGAGTCGGGTACGCAAAGGACAGGTCCCTCACGTCAATGTCGCCTTTGCATTCTTCAGGACGCTCCAGGTGTGTTGACCTCTTCTCCACAGCAGCGCCTCCTTGTACTTCCGCCATTACCATGCGCAGCGTCGAGCCTGCAGCCCTGCCTTTCTCCAGGACAATCATGTTCGGCAACATACCTTGCACAGCCTGAAAAGCAGCAATAGCTGAAAGAAAGCAAGTCATCACATCGGCAGTCGTCTTTTTCTGCTTGTCGATCAGGATACCGCCGTAGAAGAAACCCTGTACGAAGATTGTGGAGGCCAGGAATCCGAGGAAGCCCATCTGCATAGCGTGTACATTCGCAACACGAAAGTACCACGAAGCCGCCTCTTTCACCTTCCTGACGTATTTTCCGAGCTCAATCTCCTGGCCGTTGAAGCATTTCACAGTCTCGATGGCAGAGAACGCGCTTGTCAAGTATTTCTGGGCCTCAGTGAGCTTGCTCTGCTGATTGGTAAGCGCATTTTGCATCGGTCGCCCAATCCATATTACTGCGCCCATGATGACCGGCACGCTAGATATCGTCACCAGCGTCAAGTCCCATGAAAAATAAAAGGCCTGCGCCATGGAGAGCACGAGAGTCGATACCAGCTGAAACAATCCTCCGAGCGGCTGTGAGGTGGCGAGTTGTAATTCTCTGATTTGCGCCTGGAGGCGAGGGAGCAGTGCGCCAATTCCATGCTTGCGCAAGTCGTACCACTCTATTTCTTTTTCCAACAAGCCGTGAAACAGGCGATCTCTCGCACCCTTCGCCTGCAGCTCGCCAAATGTCATCCAGCATGAGAATTCTCCAGCGTTGACTACCCACGTGGCGGCTGCCAGGCCAACGAAGTTGAGCACATATTTGCGGTCGCCGTTGTATACTTCATCCCCCGTGAGTTGGCCGGCACCAAGCAGAGAGAAGCTCTCGAAGATCTTGCCCTGGATCCAGGCATTGATGGGTGGAGCGGCTCCTGCTATAACGGAGAAGAGTATGCCAGTGATCAGAGTCGGCAGGTTGGATTTTGTGGTGAAGAAGAAAAGTGATCGCCATGAGGCTTTGGCTGCATTTTCGGGGGTTGTCGCATCGCTCGCGGCTTCTGATAGCTTCGCCGAGTTCGTATTACTGATGCCAGAGAAGGGCCGTCTGCTTCGCCGGCGATGCTGCTCTTCGGCAGGCGGCATTGGGAAGAGATGGGAATTGCCATGTATCGGTGTTGTGACGGTATGATTATCCGCACGACCGGTAGTCGAAAGGCGGATATCTTAGCGAGACGAATCTGCAGTTGCATTGTTTGCGGCAAATGCCGCGTTGGTGACACAAGAGTTGTGGCGTTGCATTAGTATTGTTCGTTGCCCGAGCACATAACTCAAACTTCAACCACCGCTTCCCACGCTTGTGAAATAAACTTAGCTTTCAATACTCTTTGCCTATGTGTCCTCCCGCCGTCATCATAATCCGCGACACCATAAAGCTGGTCGTTGGGTGATTTTTTTCTGTGCATCCCTGTCGTCTAGCATGTGGGTATATCCTGGCATGGAACCAACGACCTGTTGACTGACATTCCTCGCAGGACACTGTCGCATTCGCGGTGGTCGTAGCTTCGTCGAAAAACTAGGTCTGCCTAAACGCTCACGCTGAGCCCTCCTTCTGTGCCTTCTCGTAAATCCAGTCGTTCAGACCAGCGCGGTTCCTATATTGCGATTAGCATGAAATCCAAGCAGGAAAAGAATCATATCTGGAGACATACCTCGCAATCTCGATAGCATAGAATTGCATGCGGACGGCTGGAAATATACCAAGTCAGCGCTCTACTCTACAACTTTAACTTCCACCTTCTCATCCCAACTCACCGAAGATCGTCTCCTCCTGTGAGTACTCTTCCGCTGGGCTCGAGCGGAGCATTGTGCCAAAGTTGTAGTCGTCAATCTTGTTCTCGTAGGTGTTGATGAAGCTGCGCCATCTTTCCTTGCCAGCCTTGCTCTTCATCTCATCCTCGTTGATCCTCGCCTTGAGGTCGTAGTCGGGGAATTCCTTGAGGAAGTGCTCGTGGATCTCGTCGTCGATCTTGGTCAGGCGCAGCTTGGTGCCCGGGACCTTTTCGAGGATTGACCAGTAGGTGGTCATGTGCTGGACGACTGCACGACATGTGTTAGTTCACTACACAGTTTGCGCCGCTGATGATGATGAGGACTTGCCTTTGACAGCGAATTGCTTCTCAATGTCCTCGAAGTTGTCGGCATTCTCGGCGCTGATCGTGCCGGTAGGCGTTTGGACAGACATTTTAACAAGATTTAGGCTTAGGTGTCTGCGCTATACAGAGGATATGGAGAGCAGAGTGTCGGGATATTTCCAGAGTCAGTTCTGTCACAGATGCGGGCACTTTCTTCAAATGACGCACTGGCAGCGGATCAAATTCCGCCATCACTTCTGCTCGCCGGCCACAGACGCGACGATACTGTATCTACCCACCTACAATCACCATCCAACGCATGAATATATACATACGTGCTATACATACAGGACTACTTACAGCAGATGCATGAAACTCAGGACGACCACGAGCCTACCAGCCTTTCCAACAGGCGCCAAAGCTGGCCGCGATGAACATGCAGAACATTGACCAATACATCCTGAGACCTGGCCATATGTGGCCTCACGAAGTGGTCATCGCTACGAAGAAACGCACACTCGTACAACCGAGGCTTCCACCTCCAACTGCGCGCATCTCCTCGATCGACAAAAGGATTTGACCTTGTGCACCTGGCGTGGCTGCTTCCACACCCTCACAGTAGAGCCAGCCGTAGCAACCGGCCACAGCTCGTCTTGCAGCATGGCTGGAGTTGAATGCATCCTCTCTGGGCCGGCCTGGCAAGGTTACTGTCTCTCGCCGAATGTCCATGTTGTGGTTGTCCACCGCGTTTATGCTTCCAAGACAACGCTTCCATCTGAGTCCGACCAACTTTTGACCATTCCTGGGATGCGGTTCAAGCCAACTCTTCAATCAAGCACTCGAGAGTAGAGTCTTTCCAAAAAAAAACAAGCCGCGTCTGTTGTTCTTTCTCGATGCTTCGGCGTTACAGGAAGACCGAACGGCTGTTGTGCCCTAGAGGCTTTTCTCGGAATCCAACGAACCTCAGGACATGGTCTCTGGCCCATCCTCCTGCTGTGTTCTGTCGTTTCGTGTTGGCGAGGCGCGAAATGCGAAGTCTGTGGCGGTCAACTGTAAAACACCGAATATTTGACGCACCTGTCGAGCTAAGGCAAAGTCTTTCCAAGATTACTTGCAAGCAGCCATCGAGGTTCCCTAACATTGCAGTCACGCCCTTGTGACCCCTCCACGTCGTAAGTCGTTGAGAGCGTTGACAGGTCATCCATCCTACAGCACATTGAGGTTTCACTACCCGAACACCACAATTTAGCTGCAAACCCGTGTCAAACATGTCACCACGATAACAGTGGCGAGTCGGTGAGTGTTTAGCCGCGTGACTGCCCAAGATGGAATGGACGGTGAGTTCTCCTGCCGCCGTGGCGTGCAGTCAGATCCAGTATCTGCCCGTGTTTTGGCCCCGCATGTTGCCCGCGCCTACACATGATTCAGGGTCAAACGTATATAACAGAGTGATATAGGTCTGAATTTCGGAAGCGGACGATCTCCCCTTGGCTAATCCGGCTCCACGCGCCCCCTGATGGATCTGTAAGGCTATCGGATCGACACCCCAATCAACACGTCGGTGTGTCTCGACCTCGTCGGCACAACATCTCCACAGAAATTGTCTCTCAACACCCGACTGAACAGCTGGTCAGGTCACCGCGGGGAACTGTTGCAGACCGACAGATGTGGCGTGAGTACAGACGACGGTTAGGCCGCGACACATGCAGTATTGCAAGCGCTGTCGTTGTTGGATTCCGCCTCCGATGTGTTATTGCTTCCCGGACCATACGATGGCTTCTCTTCGGCGTAGATGCATTACTTGACATTTAATGGGCGATCTCGAATCCACACCCTAGCAGTACGCCTCAAGCATGCCGCAAGTACGCCGCTGATCGAATGTTCTACAGACCCTCGTCGACACTGTGGATCTTCGGGGGGTTCGGAAAGGAACACCCACGTGGTTTTGTGTCTGTGGTCCCTCTCCTTCTGGCTTGACCGTACTTCTTAGTTGCATCTCACAGCGCTGGCATCTGCCCCGCGGAAGCTCTTCAAGCCGTGCGCGCATATGCATTGTCTCAGTCACAGACAAACCTACCCTGGCCCTCAATATTATGTCTAAGCTATTCCAGTAGTACACCTGGTAGACAGGAGTCGTGCTGGATCGCGAAGCGAGTAGCTACTGGCTGGTACTGAATCTGAAGGCCAGGATGGGCTCGGGGTACTTGCAAGACATCAATTGATCTCTCATGGCCTTGCGGAGTAGCTGTGTGCTAGATGACTGTGAGTACTACACAAGCTCGATGCGTGCATTCCTAGCCTATGAGCTGTGTGCCAAGACCTTCACCGTTGTCGGACAGACTGGAGACAGGGACGCTGCATGTGGATTAGGATCGCCATACACACTGCTATATCGCGCTTGCGTGGTATAGACGGCCAAACGGCGGTGGCACACCGACACGACCAACACAGTCAACCTCACTAACAAACCAACCGACCAGGAGGGCCTCAAGATGGTATAAGAGAGGGCATCTCGACCTGCTCGAACAGAACTTCTTCTCATCATCCAACAATCACTTCACTTCAACACAACAATCACATTCGCTTCTTCAACCCTTTTTACCAAACCAACCCAATCAACCAAAATGGCCTTCTTCAAGACTCTCCTCATCGCCTCCGTGGCCGCTGTTGCCCTCGCCTCCCCCCAGGGCGCCTCTGACGGCAACACCAAGGTCACCGGCAAGACCATGGCCTCCGACGCCGTCTGCGGCAACGGCCAGAAGCTCGCCTGCTGCAACAGCGGCGAGGACCTCATCGGTGCCAACTGCTTGAGCATCCCCATTCGTACGTTCCCTACCATCTCTCTCTCACTCACCACCAACCCAATCAATCTTGACTAACGATTCACCTTCCAACAGTCGCCATCCCCATCCAGCAGTCCTGCGGCTCCAACGTTGCCGCCTGCTGCCAGACCGGCGACGCCAAGGGCAACCTCATCAACCTCGAGCTCAACTGCCTCTCTATCCCCCTCTAAGCGCCTCGCCACGCTTAAAGCAACGATCACCAATGAGCAGCCTCTTGAAGCCTTTTCAGAGAAACAACTTTTCGGCTATTTGGGAAATTGGAAATTTTAGTGGCCTCTGTCCTTTTTTGACTCGCTTTGAGCTTCGGGCACGTCCGGTTTGATTATGATAAAAGAGGGTTGATCTTTTCACGATCACGAACTTTGGCATCTTAGATACACTTTACGCAATCTATCTGTTCGCATTTTACTGCGGCAATTGCAAAACAACCACCTGTGTCTTTCCCTTTCTTGTTCTTGTTTTGTGACTGAGCTCTTTCGGGGCCGTGTTTGCTTCATTTTCCGCTTCCAAGATGGTAACCAAGATCCCATTCCTACTCTCTTCCTACGAGGCAGTAGCGTCTTCTGCTTTGAGCGATTCGATCAGAAACTCGGACATTTCATCACAATGCCTTCCCTACCTTCAAGGCATCACACCAGCATGCCAACGACACGCGACGGAGAAAGGTGTAGGTATGGAATTTTCCAAATGTGGAATTTTAGGGGTCGTTATATACATTATGAACAGTCATCACACTTCTCTAATCCACCTCTCTCTCTCGTTCCATCACATCAACAACCAAGCACAACGTTCAAGGGTATAGAAGAAGGCGAAAAACACAAGAAGAAAAACACTCATCACAACCGGCGATCCTCAGCCGACTTCTCAGCAATGATCGGCCCATCACCCGCCAACTCATACGACCTCTGCTGCTGGTATTGTCGGTGCGGCTGCTGCCATTCCCCTGCCGGCAGCTCGGTCTTCTGCCTCTCAACCGGCAACTCCATCAGAGCCGTCGACTCGACCTCGTGCACCGGCTTGTGGTAGCTGGAACCGAAAACACCGCCACCGTTGCCGGCTTCGAGTTCCTGCGAGCGAGGCGAGTCATGGTAGTCGTCGTCGGTGTCCAGGTTCGAGGGCAGGCGGTTGTGTTTGGGCTCGCTCGAGGGTTTGTTGGTGTTGTTGCGGCGGCGGCGGAGGAAGAACCACAGGAGGCCGCCGATTAGGGAGAGGCCGGCTAGAGCGCCTATCACTATTCCGGCGATGGCGCCGCCGGATGGGGAGGAGGAGGAGGAGGAGGAATCTGAGTCATTGTTGGTGCCGGACCCGGTAGAGGCCGAGTCGTTTGCGCTTGTTGTGGAATCTGAGGAGGATGAGCCGGACGACGACGACGATGAGCCTGATGCTAGTCCTTTGAGCGTCTCCTGCCAAGTCTCATCCCATTTTGCTGCGGTGGTAGCAGCGCCCACTGTCGTGTCGGAGTCGTAGGGGATTGCTTGGACGTTTGCCTCGTGGTAGTCTGGGCCGGGAGCTTGCGCAAGGACTGTAGTGTTCATTTGCCAGTGTTGGCTCAAGAAAGCGGCTTGGAGGAAGGCGTTGCCGAGGGTGTAGCTGGCGGTTCGCACGTCATCCCAGGGACTACAAGGGAAGTATTGAGTCGGTTTCCTAGCGAGGGGGAGGTCAAGGGTGAGGTTGAGGAGTGCGAAAGGTACGTTGATGTGGGCAGTAGTTTTGGTGTCGTCGGTGAAGAGAAAAGAGAGGTAGTGTGGCGACGTGACAATGTCTTCGTAGGCTGAGTCTTTGGTGTTCCAGAGGTAGAGGTTGTAGTCCGCGCTGTACTCTACTGGCAGGTACGCGGCTATAGCATCGCATGTCTCTCTTGGGAGATAGAGGTAAGGTAGACCTGGTCTTGGCGAGATCTCGAGATACTCACCAAAGTCTTCCGAGGCCTTCAATAGGCCTGATGTGTAAGAGAACTCAGTCTTTGTTTTGAAGGCCGCGTCGCCCCTCGAGACGTTGAGAGCAATATCGGTCAGACGGAAGACGTTGTCGTTTCCGGCCACGATGGCGTCTGACAGGATTCTGGACTTGTCGTATCCGCCGAGCACCAAGCTACCGGCTACGAAGGGCTCGGCAGAACCGATGTGCAGGCCGTACGACATTGAAGGTATGTACCCTTCGTCATAAGCAGTTTGCAAAGAGGTGTTCGCGACTATTGTTTGGTCCTGCGAGTTTCCATATGTGAGGTTGTTGCTCGAGCCATCGAGAGACAACTAGATGAATCAGCAACTGCAATTTGCATGCTCAGCACGACAAGATGTTCGACTCACCAGTCCAAAACTCTTTGTATATTGCTTCGTCCCGAGATTCACCGTCCAGTCCTTGCTAAGAGCCATACCTTGGTAATCCAGCTTCGCGGGATGGTCGGAATTGCCATTAGATTGGAGAATGATTTGGTCGGCGAAGAAGTTTCCCGCGCCTGTGAGGTTGAGAAGAGCAGTGTATTCCTCGTCCCAGTCAGATGGTGGCATCAAGTAGCTCTCCGAGTCTTTGCCATCCGAATTGACCCAGGCACCGTAAGATTTCCATGTGAGATCATCTGGCTGTGGACAGGTAGAGCCGATCATAGAACATCCGGCACTGGCATTCACCAAGAGCGAGGTTTTGGCGACTGAAGGCAAAACGGCAATGTACTGGGAGTTGTCCGGGTCTGCCAAAACGATGTAGTTCCACGGGCCTGTCAAGCGGCGTCAGCAGCTGCAGGAGCAGTATGTTACACAGCGTCCGCCCAGGGGAAGAACATACCATCGGGACCGACAGAGCTTTCGTTGAACTTGATCTCGAAAGCGGAAGCATCATTGTTGATTTCTGCCCTCGCCAAAACAAGCAGAGACAGAGTCGTGAGCAAGCGCCCTGACGCGCCTCGAGACCGAAGGGTTCTTGATGAATACATGTCGTTTTCCACTCCCGCTAGACGATGCTATACCACAGCAAAAACTCGGGTTACACAAAAGAAAGCGCTCTGTCTCTCGACAGAAAAAGAGGCGTGAGGGGACCCCATGCCATTAGCACTTAATAATGCATGATGATCCATGGCTTCCCAACTCCCCCGGCGGATTCCAGGCCAGGCTCCAGAGCGCGAAAACGCTATTGTTCGCAAGCGACATGGGTTTGATCGAGCGCGATGAGTCCATGCTATCGAGGCTGAGGGGTGCACGCTCTTCACCAGTAGCAGACAGGCAGGGCAAGGTTTAACAACCACGCTATTTGTTTGACAACACCCCGAAGGATTCGGAAGTGGATGTCAAGTTGGACAGCGCGGCCAATGGCGAAACGGGGAAGCGGCTTAATCTCGCTAGGTGAGGCTGGGGCTGGAAGACTAAACTATTATCAGTCTTTTCAATCAACCGAGATAGCAGTAGTT
>Ga0265797_10001998_pt1 | contig 35186 bp, 30 predicted proteins | sample P2T30metagenome_FD_192433 | JGI IMG/M metagenome (GOLD analysis project Ga0265797, IMG submission 192433) | Plant litter microbial communities from East Loma Ridge, Irvine, California - P2 T30 | ecosystem: Environmental > Terrestrial > Plant litter > Unclassified | place: USA: California...
GGCCACGCCACAAGTCAAGATCAGCACTGCTTGAACTTTGTGCTTGCCACTCTACCTGAGCAACTCAGTAATCTTTCTCTGTTCTACAAGAGACCCCAATACCCCAAGGAGCTCTTCCAGATCGCATGCGCTCGGCTGAATGCCGGAGGTGGCCCCCACGCAGCCTCCTTCGTGCATTTGCTGACCACCCTCATCAGCTATCGCGGGCTTCTATCTTCACAGGAGGAGCGTCAGCTTGTGGCCGTGTTCACCAAAACGGCCGGCTCTTCCGAAGTGGTGAGCAAAGCTTGCATTCATGCGCTCACTATTTGTTGCTACGAAATCTCCGAGGCGGCAATGCGGCACCTGGAAGACATCGTCCAGAAGATGCATCGCATGGTGACCCAACGTCATCTGGCGATCCATGTACTGGAATTCCTCACTGGCTTGTCACGCCTACCATATCTCTATAACAACTTCCGATTCGACGATTTCAAACGCATCTTCGGCGTATGCTTCAGCTACTTGGACTATTTGAGGAGCAGTGAATCGGACCATGTTCCGCAAAAGTCTGATCAGGGAAGCAGTAGTGATCACAATCTCCAGCACACACCCCAGTACGTTCACGCCTTGGCACATCATGTGATCGTGTTCTGGTACTTTGCTGTACGGGAGAGCGACAGGCAACCTATCAAAGAATATGTGACCAGCCGGCTCAAGCACACAACAAAAGATGGCCAAGAGGGTTATTCCGACCAGGCTCTTGTCACCATAGACTTGATGGACAGCGTTGACGCGGAGGCATCCCATGGCGAATATGCAGTCGACAAGACCCAAGCCGAGCCGTTTGATGAGAAGCTTGACGGTCGCCTGACTGTCAGACACAGACTGTTCGGCTTACTGCTGATCTCCACCACTACTGCGTTGCGAAATGGAAGGACTTTGGTCACTGTGAGAAGACCATCTGGTACCTTCAAGTCTCAGATACGTGGCGGCGCTTCAGCACTTGCAAAGACGCCCACAAAAGCGCAGCCGACATTACACATCGAGCGAGAGTGGGGTGACGCTGCAGAGGCTCTGAAAAGAGGAGGCGATGAAGTGCCAGTCTTCTTTGACGATCCCCAGGGTCGCTTGTACGGCAGCATCATGGTTCCCAGCACAAAGTCTCCGCTCGGCGCCGCGGGGCTGATAGAGCTTCCAGATGCTGATGCCGTGCAATCTGCTATTCGTATGTTCGACCGGACGCCGGGTCTCGACTCGCACAAGGCCGGAGTCATCTACGTCGGCGAAGGCCAAATCACCGAAACAGCCGCCTTTGCCAACTCCAGCGGCGCTCCCGACTACAGGGAGTTCGTGGAGCACCTAGGCCAGCTTCGAAGGCTTAAGGGAGCAACTTTCAACACCCAAGGGCTCGACACGCGCGACAACATGGACGGCGAATTCGCCATCGTCTGGAACAACGAAGTCACCGAGCTCGTTTACCACGTCACAACCATGATGCCGGCTTCGATCCACGACGACGAAATGGCCGTGACGGCCAAGAAGAAACGCCACACGGGCAACGACTACGTGAACATTGTCTTCAACAATTCGGGCGAGCCCTTCCGCTTCGACATGTTCCCCTCGGCTTTCAACTACGTGTACATCGTCATTACGCCCAGCGTCCGCACCACGTTCCTGCAGACCCGCACCCACACCATGCAGACGCCCGTCGCGGACCGCTTCTACCGCGTCGAGGTCATGACCCGCGACGACTTCCCGGGCATCTCGTCCGCGAGCGAGCCGAAGATGATCTCGGGTGCCTCGCTGCCGCGTTACGTCCGCAACCTTGCCCTGAACGCTTGTATCTTTGCTGAGGTGTGGGTGAACAAAGACGTCCAGGATTACAGATCTAGTTGGCGCGAGCGATTGTCGCAGATTAGGAGATTGAGGGATAGATTTGGGCCCAAAGAGGCCAAACCGCTGGAGGATGGGAAGGGGAAAGAGAAGGAGAACCACAGGGGAAGTGGCAAAAGTGTTTTGGCGTCTTGGATTGGGGGTGGGAAATGATACCCGGTTTAGGTCATGAAAGAAAAAAAGTTATTTGTTTTCAGAGGGTGGGGTGGTTGTTTCTGAATATGTCGAATATGTAAAATCGTATTGTCTCTTCAAGTCTTGGTCCCCTTCTCTCTCAGCTCTGAATCGCAGAACTACCTAGGCCGTTCATGGTAAATCTTCGTACACCCCCCATCCTTTGGTCTTGTGACTCTTGGTACGAGGTCTGCTTGCTTCGTCTCGCGATTAATGGTCGCTCGTTGTTACCAAGGGAGTCCTCGTCTGTCAATTGATCCTTACACATTCCATCAGCTTGACTGGTATTTTGCGCTTCCCACAAGTCGCTCTCTGTCAGCTGGTGGTATGTGGAGTGCTCGATGTGATGGACAAGAAGGCCTTTGGCCGTGAGTCTCGGCCCTTTCTGACTCGGTCGAAAGATGCAGGCTGGCTGGGGCCTCGAAGCTTGCTGAGAGCGCTCGATGACCTTTCGTAATAGGATGAATGCATCAGGCATGATGCCCGGCCTCTTCCTGATGTCGTACCCACTGCTTGCAGCACTTTCAGTGGATTACAGCGGCAGTCGTGGTTCGAAAGCTGATCACCAACATCACCATCCCCTTCAAAACACCTCCTCCGTGACTTTCCTCCCAAACCACGTCCCCAACTCGTCACCTTCCTCTTCTCCCCTCCCAGCGCCAACCATGAACCCAGTCAACTTCATGTTATCCCCCGGCCCATCCTCCGCCGCCGCAGCATCAGGCCACTCGGCCTTCGCCCCCAGCTTCTTCCCCCCCTCCAACATCTCCTTCGCCGTCCCCCAACTGAACCTACACTCGCTCCCCCACCCAAACACGGGATCCATATTCCCCCTCATCCAATTCGTACACCTCGCGTCCGAAGGATACCCAGACCCCCACGCAACCTCTCCCCCCTCGGCATCATAACTCTCGTAAAGCACATCCAACGCCGCGTCCCTCGAAACTTTCGCGCAGACCGACGCGGCCGAAACGCAAGGATACAGACTATCCGCCTTCTTCGCAACCGTGATCCGCAAGCTGGGGAAAATCCTCTCCAGCCGCTTCTGGTACGTCTCCGGCGGGCCGATGGTGTCGATGTACACTTCCGTCACATTCACCCCGGAATCCAACACCCCTCTGATCAAATCCGCCGTCGCGTCCATCGCTTGCGCGTTCAGATTGTACGCTCCGTGAGGCCTCAGCTGCGCGGCCGAAATGTCCCGCGCGCTCATCATGCGCGTCGCCCACCCGCAGTTTTCGTACAAGTCCGTCGCGGGCGTACAGATCTTCTCCATGAGATCGGATCGCACGGCGGGCGTGAGGACTTTGCTGTCGTCGAAGTGGTGGGTTTCGGCTAGCAGGGACTGGTGGAGGGTCAAGGGGAGGTAGAGCAGGCCGTAGACCATGGGGCCTAGGACTGGGCCGCGGCCGGCTTCGTCGACGCCTAGGACGCAGGGGGTTGAGAGGTCGGATGCGATTTGCGAGGGGATCGGGGATTGGTAGGTGTAGGATTCGCCGGAGAGGATGAGGGGTTTTGTGATGGAGGGCGCGAGGAAGACTTCTGAGGGCGGGGTTTCGTTGGCGAGGAGTTGGCTTTCGGGGACGTCGTCGGTGTTATCTTCCATGTTAGTGTCCATGGTGTTTGATTGACTCGTGTGTTGTTGTTGGGTTGGTGGTGTGGTGAAAGGGAGTGTGAATATGGTTCAATTGAACAAGAAGCACTCTACGCGTCTCGTGTGCTGAAGACGCGTTCTTGCCTCGGAGCTTATTCACTTTCGATAACCCTAACGAACCCTATCAACACTCACCTTTGACCTGTTATTTGTGGAATATCTCGCGCTCATCACTCTCAATGATCTATACAACGATCGCATCCGATTCGATATGCTCTGAAATAGATGGTTCAATGCTTCATTGTAATTTCACATCGTTTGAACGCCGTGTACGTTGTTTTGGGCCTTAAGGATTGGATTCGACCTCGAGGACAGGATATACTGCAAGTTGATCGTTGTCAAACTTTCAATACTCGATATTCAACAGGATCTGAATCGAAAAATGGCAGCCTTTACGACATTGAGAGTTACAGCCTATTGAAAAGGATAAATCCAGCATGTCGACCCTTAGTCTAACAACAATCACACAAAGTGGTCAAAGGCGGCTGGGTGCACTCGAAATCGCAGTTCAGAGGTGGAATGACGCGAATGATGATCATCAAGCCCAGGACCAAAAAAACTCCAGTCCCAGTCCCCAGACAGACAGACGTACATACGTCTGCCGTGTTCGTTTAGAATGCTACAGTAGCTACCTTATGCTCCCAACACGATCCCCATATGCGCCTGTGATTTTACATTCGCTAACCGTCGTGAGTAAACCTTTCATTGATGACACAGTGACGCAGCAAGAGCAACACGATTGCAATCATTGCAACTTCTCCGCAGATTTCCTTCTAGGACCTGGCGGGAGCGTTGCCATCGCCGCGAGGGCCACCACGGCCACGTCCACCACGGCCACGAGGAGCCTCGCCGTCGCCGCGGCCACCTCTGGCACCGCCGCGTCCACCGCGACCACCACGTCCGCCACGACGGGGCTCACCCTCACCACGGCCACGGGCGCCGCCGCGACCGCCTCTGGCCTTACCAGCGACCTCGTGGAAACCGTCGTCGCCGTTGGTCTGAGCCGGGATTTCCGCACCCACCTCTTGGCCAGGTGCCCTAGTGTCCCAGGCCTCACCAGCAACGTTGCCTGCGGCAGAGTCGTCGGCCCAGCTGGTAGCTTGAGGCTGAGATGCAACGGCCGGGGCAGCTGCAGGTGTGTCGACCTCCTCGTTGGGCCTGGGGACGATCTCGTAGTCATCCTCGAGACCCTCTTTCTCAGCCCCAGCAGATGTGTCCCAGCGCTCGCCAGCGACATTGCCTTCGGTCTGGACGGTGGAGCTCGCGTTTTCTTCAGATGTGGCCGGAACACCGTTGGTTTGAGGTTGCTGAAGCTCGGTCAGACCAGCGTGTGCAGTGGTGGGATCGGAGCCGGCAGGAACTGCGTCGTCGGTGGTGATTTCGGGCGCAGACTCTACGTGAGCATCTTCGGGCGAAGGTGCGTGCGCGACAGCGGCCTGCTTGACTTGGGAGACTGCAATGGCTCGTTAGCGTGGGTCTTGATGATAATACATTCGATCCAGAAGGCGTGTTGAAAGTGTAGGATTGACGGCACTTACATTTGACTGGCAGGAGGGTGCCCTCGATGCTAGTCACCTGCTCGTCGGACCCCTCGATCAGGTTCAGAGCCGTGTCAACGGCCTTCTGGTCACCACCGTAGACTAGCAGCAGCGTGCCCTCGAAAGCCTTGTTCTCATCAAGCTCGGGGTCCTCCTCAGCAATCCTCTTGGCAGCCGCTGCTTGTAAGAACTGAGAGAAGATCAACAGCTTCTTCTTGAGCTCAGCCTCGGAGTGAGCGACCGCCTGAGCCTGTGTCTCCTGCTTGATCTTCTCCAACTCCTGGCTGTGGGTGGCCGAGAGCTCCTCCTTGAGCTTCTGGATCTGTGCCTGGTACTCCGCGTCGAACTTCTTGTACTGCTGCACCTGCTCTTCCAGAGTCGCGAGCTGAGCTTGCAGTTGGGGCTTCTTGAGGGCCTGAGCCTTCTGGTCCTGGTTGAGCTTGCGCTGAGCCACAAGGTCGTCAAGAGAGACATTGGGATTGTCCTTGATCACAGCATCGGTCTTGGCCATGCCACTGATCTTCTTGTTGATTGCGCGCATGTTCTTGACCAAGCTCGTGATGTAAGGGTGCTCGGAGCTGCCATCGGTGGGCTCTGGGGAGGATGTAGACGCCATTGTGAGTGAGTGACGATTTGATGATGTGTGTAGTGTAGTACAGAAGAGAATAATTTGTGAAGCGGATGAATTGATGTGGCCGTGTCAATGTTGTGCCTGTTTGTGATTGAGAGTGAGAGCTGGGAGCTATTCAGCTGTTCCGTTCCGCGGTCACGGTTTAAGGTTTGCCGCTTAGATAAGGCTGCTTATCGCCCTGACCAGACATTACAATGGGCCTGTACCTGACTTGCTCTTGTGTCAGACCACGCACTTCATACGAGAAGGGAACAACACCATCATACTATCTGGCGACAGCTGCTGATGCGATGGTAGGCTCACCATCGCAGGCGCTCACTAAGCGCTCGACCGACAATGCTCTTATGCCACCACCTCCACCTCCGAAGCGGCAAAAGAGACCTGCCAAAGTACTAGACGAGGATGTTTACACAGATGCGCTATCGCACATTATAGCGCGTGACTTCTTCCCTGGACTCTTGGAGTCGCAAGCACAGCAAGAGTACTTGACGGCACTGGACAGCAAGAACAACGACTGGATTCGAGATGCTGGAAGAAACCTGACGCAAGTCATGACACCTGGGCCGGATGGGAGACGCAGACTTGGAAGAGGAACCAGCTTTACACCAAGGAGGAGCACTGCTGGAGGAGAGACTCCTAAAGGATGGACAGGGGAAACACCAGCGCGAACACCCATGACCGAGGCAGGTGGTGATCATTTTGCGCCTGAACAGAAGCCGGAAGTGGACGTGAACATGTCGCTGGGAGCCTTTCAGGCAAATTACACGAGCGAGGACAACGAGAGCTTCAACGCGCTACTTGACAAGCAGAATGAGAAGCTGGCAGAAAGCTACGCTTTTTTCCACAAAGGAAACAACATACCCACCAACCGCCAGATTGAGCACAGGAAAAGAGAGCAAAAGCTGCTTGAGAGCGGCGAGAGGGCGTCTTCCACGGCACTGATCACTACAAACGCAGACGGTGAGGAACGGCAACTGCTGGCCGCCAACCGACCGTCCCAGGACCTCGACACGAGGCCAGCTTCTGTGGATTCCTTCCCCAACCGCACTGGACCGCGCAACACTTTCATGTTCGGGCCAGATGGGGTCGAAGACACGCTTGTCACACAGGCGCAGATACGACAGATGCGATCGAACGCGGCTCCCAAAGCTACGAATTATGCCGGAACCCGCTTCGCTCCGGAATCTCATACACGAGCAGAGACGATACCACCCAGTCCTTCACTGAGCGCGATTGACGCCGCGATTGCTGGTCGACCCAGAGCCACAGAGTCGGAGCCGGGCTACGCCGGCGCCGAAACACCGCGTGTGAATGGGTATGCGTTCGTTGACGCGGAGCCCACTCCTTCTGAACTTGGCCAGCCAGTGTCCGACGCTGATGCTGATGCAGCCGAACGTGAAGCGGCGCTTGCTCTGCTCCCGAAAGCCGATGAAGCTGGACCCAATCTATTCACCATACACGAGCGTAGCAAGCGAGAAGATGTACACCACAGACTCGTAGAAAAGGCCGATCAAGCGAGGAGGAAAAGCGGCAGAGGTAGAGTGGAAGAGCTGTCAAAGTTAGGCATCACGCCTGGACGCACGCCCACACCAAAGTTCAAAAGCGCCGAGGGCTTGACCCGTGGCAAAAGGGGGATGACGCCGGCGGCGAAGAGCTTGGCAGACAAGTTGAGGACACCGAGGAAAGGGTGGTGAGAATTGTCTGGAGCGTTTGCTCCTATTTCTTCTATTTTCTAAAGATACCCCATGTCGACCACGACATCACTACTTCGAGTTTGTACTGAATAGCCCATATGCAGCATCTATTGATTTGCCAACCCTCTCAATAGCCTCATTTGCTGGAGTGTGTGAACGCTTTTCGAAACGAAGCTACGTGTCTCGCAGACACCCACGGAGCAGCAATGTCTTCACGTAGGGCTGTAATCGTCCTGTTGCTGCTAGCGGCTCATTCTTACTCATCACACTCCTGGAAAGCCCGCCGAGACAGATCAGATAAGCTGGACGAGCTTCAATCTCCCTTGTGTCCCCGGTCTGTCAGTTCCGACAGTCCGATCTCCGCACAGAAGTCCGGAGAGTCGAGAGTGGAGTCAAGATGTCGCGCATTAGCGGGCGCCTGCAGGAACTGTCCAGGGACCGCAGGGATCTATGTGTTTGATTATTGGTGTCCATCCTCAGATATCCATCTGGATACCTTGTTGCTGACCAGAGTATTGCAAACGTTGGCGGCGATTCTTAGTGCCATAGTGTGCGTGCTTGAAAGATTTCTCTCCTGGCTCGGAAGGGAAAGAGGTTACATGCAATCTGGGGCCAACAAGAGTGTGTAGTATGTGTGTTCCTAAGGACTTGAGACGAAGGGTTGATAGATGGACGCTGCGTTGTACGACATCCTGTGTATAGTCCATTGGGAGTGGTTAGGTGGTGCTAGATGCCTGATCACGTGGGCAGACTTAAGGTACTAGGTGGAAGTCTTTGAGGCAATTATCATACCCGCCTATGTGGCTCACATCCTTTAACACAATATTCTAGCCATCTAAAACTTGTATATTGATGAATCAAGGTCGTGGTAGGTACATGTATTATTATTGAAGTGTGAGTGACTTGAATTCGCGAGTGAAGGCTGGCCCAAATCTCAACCTCGCTGCGGGATTGCCCGATGCAGTTAACTGGCAGGAGCACCTGCGTCACCCCCATCCAGTTCCCATTTCACCTTCGCTAACAACCTTACCTCACACAACGCCCGCACGTGCAAGTGATGGTGCAAACTCCCGACTGAATCAGCGCACGACGCATCTAATAACAATACCAACCACACTGCCTGCACTCGCCACTTCCATTCTTTTTCGCCACGCGGTGTCGGGCCTGGCCGCGACAGCGAGCGACTCGAGCTCGCGACCACAACATCACCACCCGGGTGCGCGCACTCGCCACCTACCACCCGCGCATTCACCATGGATATTACTGGCGACACCGAAATGGCCACGGTCACCGGTACTGCGCCGCTGTCGCCAGCACCACACGACGATCCCAAACCCACCACCGAAACTGTTCCCGACACAAGCGCTAAGCCCGCGAACGCTCTCACGCCTCCGACCTCCGAAGAGATGAATCACGAGAACAAGGACGAAGAGTCAGAGCTGAGCGACCTGGATCTTAGCGACGATGACGACGAGGAGATCGAACCCGACCACTATTGGGACGGAGGCAACATTCCGGTGTTCAAACCCACAATGGCACAGTTCAAGAGCTTCAAGAAGTTTATCGAGAAGGTGGACAAGTATGGAATGAAGTCAGGAATCGTCAAGGTTATCCCACCAGACGAATGGTGAGTGATTGACATTTGTTTTGAGTGAATTGCGCATAAACTGATATAACGTGCTTAGGCGCAATAAACTCCCCGCTCTCGATGAGAAGATCAAGCGCATCAGGATCAAGAATCCTATCACACAGGAGTTCAACGGCACATTCGGCACTTACACGCAGCAAAACGTCGAGAAGATGCGCTCGTACAATCTACCGGAATGGAAAGCCTTGGCACACGAAACACACCACCAGCCGCCTGCAAGACGTGGAGAGCGTCGCCGCAACCAAGAGAAGGTGGTCAGGGCTGCTCCTGGGCTCCGTGGACGTGCTGCGACTGCTGCTGCCAAAGCTGCTAGCGAAGCTGGAGACGATGAGACGCCAGAGAAGCCCAAGGTCAAGAGAAAGCCTGGAAGGCCGGCCCGTAATGCACCTGTCAAGGTGGAAGACCAGTCAGCCGATGAATCAGCGACCAAACGTGGCGGACGCTCAAATGCAACACCCACACCGACCGAGACCAAGAAGAGAGGACGCCCTGCTGGACGCGGCACCAACAAAACAGTCACATCTAGGCGTCTCAACAACACGACGGAGTCCGTTGATCACATTGATGCCAAGGCCTTCAAGAATTTCGACTATCGAATGGAAGGTCTTGATGAGTACACCCCCGAGCGCTGCGCGGAACTGGAGAACCAATACTGGAAGAGTCTTGCCTTCAACCAGCCAATGTACGCGGCCGACATGCCTGGCACTTTGTTCGACGACGATGAAGAGACTTGGAATGTGGCGAAGCTGGAGAACATCTTGGATGTACTCGGTACCAAGGTTCCGGGTGTCAACACTGCCTATCTTTATCTTGGCATGTGGAAGGCAACATTCGCATGGCATCTCGAAGACGTCGATCTGTACAGCATCAACTACATCCATTTCGGTGCGCCCAAGCAATGGTACAGCATCTCGCAAGAGGATGCGCGTCGTTTTGAGAAAGCTATGAAGCAAGCTTGGCCGGGCGATGCCAAGAACTGCGATCAGTTCCTCCGCCACAAAACCTACCTGATCTCGCCCGACGTCCTGCAAAAGCAGTACGGTGTCAAGGTCAACAAGCTTGTCCACTACGAGGGAGAGTTCGTCATCACATACCCCTACGGCTACCACTCTGGGTACAACATCGGCTACAACTGCGCAGAGTCCGTCAACTTCGCCACAGAGTCTTGGCTGGAGTACGGACGTATCGCTCGCAAGTGCAACTGCGAGGCCGACAATGTCTGGGTTGATGTGGCTGAAATCGAGCGTAAGCTGCGTGGAGAGCCTACTCCTGAGTACTACGAAGAAACCGACGACGATTCCGAGCTGGAAGATGAGGATAGTAAGCTACCCACACCACCAGCAAGCGTCAAAGGGAAGCCAGCCTCCAGGAAGCGCAAGCGCGACACGAAACAAGAGCCGCCAAAGAAAAAGAAGAGGATTCGTATTCGAATCAAGGCTCCTTCAGCCGAGCCTTGCGTCATGTGCCCGAACGAAAACCCTTGGGAGCCATTGCTGCCGACGGACAACGGCAAGAAAGCTCACAAATCATGCGCACATTACACTCCAGAAACCTTCATCACGAATGACAACGGCCAGGAAACTGTACATGGTGTCGATAATATCGACCGTGCTCGCCTGGACCTGAAGTGCAACTTCTGTCGCTCGAAGCGTGGAGCATGCTTCCAGTGCTCATCGAAGAAATGTGCGCGCGCCTTTCACGCTACCTGCGCGTTGGCCGCTGGTGTACAAATCGACGCGGGCCCTGTTCCTACCTTCGACGAAGAAGGCAAGGAGTATTACGAGGAGGGCTTCGACTTCCGCTGCAAGATGCACCGCCCCAAGATGCCGAAGAACGCGACATCGAACAGCTTGGAGAAGGAGGAGCGGGTTCTCCAGTATGCCAAGCAGCTCAAGTCAAAAGACGTCGTTCAAGTACAGCACATTGGACGCGAGGTCTTCGCTGGTCTTGTTATCGAGAACAGACCTTCTGAGATGACTGTTCTGATAGATGTGCTGTTCGATGGAGAAAGAGTCGAAGTCGAGTGGAAATACCTGTGCGTGTTGGACCCAGATCTCTCACAGAGACCCCAGCCATCACCGAACGCCGTGCCGATGCCCGAAGGTATGAACAAACAGCTCGTATCCGCAAGCAATCGACAGGATGGTGTGCCCAACCAGGACGAAACTTTCACCGACGACGCCGCTTACAAGTGGCAAGAGTTCTACAACTCAGACTTCCCACCCGGAGCTTATCGCACCAACAGGGACAAACTTCTCAAGGTCAAGGTCGACCTCGAGAAAGCAGATCAGCTGTACTACTACCTTCCTGCTAAGTCGACAGAGGCAAGATGCTTCTTCACCGACAAGGTTGGCGGCACAGAGCCTGCGCCACGCAGTAATTTCCTGGACCGAGTGGCTCCCCCGAAGCCAACGTACACATACACAGCGCCACGTCCCTCTCTGGCGGCAGCTCCAACACTCGTACCACGGACACAGCCTTCCTATGGTGCGATGAACACATTCCACCATGGTTTGGACAAGCCATACGCTTACAAGCCTCGCTTGCCGACACAGCCGAATATGCTTGCAATTGACACTCAATCGCTGGCCAATCAACAGAACTTCGCCGAGCAAGCTAGGCAGCGATCGCCTTACCCGCAAGGAAATGGACAGCATGTCGATGTTTCTCGCAGAGGCAGTGACGGTGAGAATGCACCGCCACTGCGTCCTTTTTCAGAGGATCACTATTACTCCACAAGAGTCTTGCCAGCGGCATGGCGGGGTGAGTATTCGAGCTTCCGAGATGAGGTGCAAAAGTCACAAAGCATACCGCGCCCAGACTATCAGCGTGAGAATCTGCCACCGATGTACAAATCCGTGTCTCAGCAGCAGGCAGAGATGAGACAGCAGCGTCCTGCCAACGGATACGCGCCGGCTGCTGCCATGGGAAGGCCTGCTGGAAGTCCTGAAATGCGCCATCCAACAATGCATCCATCATACGGTTCCGCAGCCAATGGGGCTCCGTCTCAAACGCAGTATTCCAACTCGCCATACGGTGCTCCACCAACTCCTGCGACCGCAGCTTCTGCGGGCTCTCACCAGTCCCAGCGGCCACCGAGCAGCCATGACAACACGAATAACCCAAGTAGGTCTCCACACATGCCGGACAGGCTCTCCACCAGACAAGATATCGGCCCCCCGCCGTACTTGCATCCTGCATACCTCGACGCTGACCGCCCTCAAGACAAACCCGCAGATAACAGTGGCGCTCAGCCTGCGCCGCCGAATGCTACGCGCACGCCATCAGCCTCTGTGAGTTCAGGATCCAACTCCCGGCCTATGAGTCAACAATGGACGCCGCCATCTCAACGTCCAGGCGCAACGCCGACGTACCAACACCCGCCGTATGCGCTTCCGCCTCTACGCCAGGAGGAGCCAAAGCCGAAATGGCCGACAGCGGTACATCAGACCCCGCAAGAATTCCAGAATCATCTCACGTATGCACCGAGCATTGCTTCTCGCGATGGTGCACATTTGCGTATGATGCGTGATAAGGGATACATGCAGCCGGTCTACCAGCATGTCTCGCCTTATGGGCCATACCAAACGCCGTACCAGCAACATCCTCAGCCACAGCCTTATAATCCGCAGCAGCAGCAGCAGCAGCAATTGCACCAGCATCCTTATCAGCAAATGCATCAACAGCCGCAACAGAACCAGCATCGCAACAGCCTGGGTCAACCTTTCGGTGCATCTGGTCCAGACACGCATGTTTGGACAAGTCCCAAGGCGCCGACCGCCAGTCCACTCTCTGATCCTAACACACCGGGGACACACCATCAGCATCCGCAGAACCCGGACCACTACCAAAACTCTGCACCTCCACCGCCAAACTTCAACGCACCAGCCTGGGGGTCGAACGCCAGACCAGATCTGGCTCCCCTCAACCCCCACGCGCAGGCGCAGAACGCGAACAGGCAGGCTCCAATGCTACCACAGATGCAACCCGGCCCTGGCGGCAGCGGGCACGAGACTTGGCGATACACGAGATAGATGGGAAGGCATCGGCCATGAAGGCCATTGCGATGTGTTCGAAGGCATCCATCCGCCTGCCACTGGCGTGAGTGGAACAATTATTAAAAAAAATGCGGTGACAAGCTCTCACGCGCGTGATGCTGTCAGACCACTGGCAGTGATCCAGCTTGTAATTGGAATGGGAGTGTGTGTCGTAACCTGCATGTATCAGAAGCGGGAATGGGAAATGGTTTAACGACTTGCAACAAACAAAAGACCAAGAATCAGTAGTGCCGGGAATCGCACGCCTCGCACATTATCTCGTACTTTCAACTTCACCTCTTTCTCCTTTCCGGTCTTCCATAATGATAAGATAACTTGATAGTGTATGAATACTTCCAGGAAAACTACTTCACTTCCATTCCAAGCTCGGAATCTTCGTGCATAGGTACCTTCTCCACATCAACGCCCAAAGATCCCTCGCCAGCCATCAGCGACGAAAGCAGACGACCTCCTACTCCTTCATGCCCTCCGCTCGCCCACCAAGTTCTCTCCAGTCATTGGTATATACCCTCCATGCAGACTCTCATCGTCGCCATCGGCTTCTTCAACTCGTCGACTCTTCCTCCCTCCGTTCCCAGCTTTCGCTGCTGCTCGCTTCCTCGCGTCGGCTTGCTCTTTGTGGTATTCGTGAAGGATTCTGAAGAATTTACGGAAGCGGCGGCGGAGATAGAGGGTGGTTCTGGATTTGGCAGTGCAGGGCGGATTGAGTTTGCGGGCCATGGTATTGGTGACTTTGGGGGAGTACTTGGTTGAGCCAGCTTCGGTTGGTGATGCTGCAGTTGATTTTCAGGCGGCGTTTGGATATCTTGGGGGTTGCGAGTATGGAGGTTGATTTGATGCGGATATCTCTGGGAGCCACACACTGAACTGAATCTAGAGATAGAGTCGATGATCACGCAATCATTTGTTTACTGCAGTGGAAACATCTCTCGTAGTCAATCCTGATTGCAAGTTTGCAGAGTTTTTCTGGATAAGCTACAGCTATGCGAACCCATTCACCCTCGTCGACGAGAAGCTCAGGTATGGCGAGCCCATGGAATGGTCCGGTCAGCGAATTCAAAGCATGGTCGCATCTTGGTGAAACCAAAGGCCTCCCGCTCTAGAATCTCCGAACAAGGCTCGTGATATTTGACCAGGTGTCTTTTGACAGGCAAAGCTACAGCGGTTAGCTCACCATCCACTTCGATCTGCTTGGACCGCAAAAAATGGTGGACTCCTTCATCCTCGTGCTCTGGACCATACGACCCGATCACGACCGCCTTGAGATCAGGGCACTTACGGTCATTACACCAAAATATTCCGTCGGTCTCATCCTGGATTAAGCGTTGCCTCTCAGCCGCTCGTGTATCCAGTTGCGCCCGAGATCTGGGAGTATCTCCTGTGTGATCATCGACATCGTAAAGACCGAACCAGAGGTCGAGCTTGAGAACTCTCAACGTACGCAATTCAGCGACTATATCCTGATGGACATGTTAGTGTATGAATATGTTAGAACACGTCTTTCAAGCGGGACATACCAGAAAACGCGACATGCCTAGGTTTCCTTCGGGATCATCGTATCGAGTCAAACCTGATATCGCCAACTGCCTCAAGTTATCGGCACCTTTACAGAGCCTCTCGAACGCCGCAATAGAATCCTCTGTTGGAAATAACGATTCATGAATGTAAGTCTCTACTCGTAGATACTTCAGCCTTGATGCATGGGCCTCGACGGCACGCCAGTCAAGCTTGGTGTCCGGAGAACCCAGATCTGAGTCCAGAGCAAGGCTGATACGCTCTAGTGGCTTTAGCGATCGTAGGAAGACGCTGGTGTTGTCGTCAAATTGAATGTCAAGCGTGTCCTGTTCATCGATACAAAAGCTCTTGAGCTTCAGAGGCAAGTGCGTGAGCTCTAGCAGAAGACTTCCGTAGCTTTTGCAGAAGAATGGCTGCAACTCCTCAAGATCTTCAAACCTCACAACATCGAAAAGCGTGGTCCCACCATTCTCGAAGACGAAGCACCTCAATCGCAGGGATTTGAGCCTTCGGGGTCCTCCGGCCAGAGGCATCGTAGGGAAGATGGCTTCGGGTCTGTCCATCAAGACTTCGATATCCAGGCTCACGAGACTTGGGGTGGACTCAAGTAAGAAAATCGTATGCTTGTACTCATCTTCAGACTGAAGGTAAAGCTGCAGAGTTGTGATGAGAGTGAGATGGTCAGCCTTGGGTACAACTACCTGTCAGACCTCGAAGCCGTTTTTTCGGAATTGGTAGTTTTGTCAGAGCGTGCTGACTAGCACGGACAGTGCGCTCAATGTCGGTACTTTCGCAAAAGTACATTGGTAGCCTGCAGAATTTGTTAGTGCCTCTTCACTGGTACTTCAGATATCAAGTTGCAGTGAGACGTACTCAAGTCGAATGAGCGAATGCTTTGGTATAGCATTGAGAAGGCGGCAAAAGCCTCTCGCCGTGTGTTCTTCGAAACTGATCTCTCCCGGAACTCCTGTGTAAGGCAGCGTTCTTGCGCAGTTGGGACACATGTCGGTGAGGCTCTTTGGGTTGTGTATGTGCATGGTGCGGACGTGCTTGAGTCGATGATGTTCTCCAATCAGAGTGCGCGAAAGGTTCACCACACACATAGTCGCCATCGATCTCCATGTGGTTGTATAACAGAGGCGTCAAAAAGGTTTGGAAGCGTTTGAAAGCCAGGGAAGCACTCTTGATATCGCTGTTCAACACCAACTGTAGAGTGATTAGCAATTTAGCATGTACTGAGTGGAGCTTTTCAAAAAGAAGCCACAAGTAAGACACGTACACATTCGAGGATCATCTCCTGCAACTCGACTGGGAGGTCCAAGAGGCGAAACTCTGGGCGAACGTTCTGGTTGATGGCGGCTGAGGGTTCGGGAGCTGATCGAATCGCAAGTTGAAAGTCCCCAGCCGGGAAAGTCGCGGCTTCGGATGCTTGATCTTCAGCCATGATGTGAAGGTAGGATCAGGTTCCGATGTGTATTCAGAGAGGGGTGTTTTGACCAACCTGTCGACGTTGAGGGAAGAGACGGCCTGATAGCGAGGAACTCGATTACAGGAGGAGCGGGAGGAGGAGGAGTAGGAAAAGCAAGACGATGTGTTGGAGAGCTGATGCTGGTGGTTGTCAATGGCTCGTGTTGCCTTGTAGACCTACTCATCGCTCTTTCTAAGGGTACCTGCCGTTGTAGCTTGTTGCTGTCGCAGATGAGTGTCGTGAAAGCAAGTTGGCAGGCGTGTGGAAGGCTTAAGTAGTTTCAGAGCGCTTCGGGCGACGAACGGTGTCGATGGCGGCGGTGGCGGTGCTGCTGGCGGTGTCGCGATGCAGTAAGTCAAGTGAGTAATTGCACGTGCAATGTCGCCTAAAGTCATGAGATTAAACCTGACTCTGAATCTCGTGGAATGGAGAGTTTGGAGTGGAGAGTGGGTTCTGGGAGTTGGAGTGAAGAGTGGATAGATGATGCTGGAGTTATTTTCGAAGCGGCGATAGCGATTTGCATGTTCTGAATGTTGGGGATACGATTGTGCTATATGGATGAATGAAAGTGGTGAGCAATTGTATTATCACCATACGTTTGCTGCTGTTCATCATTTGAATCGTACCTTTCTGGTAGCTATTACTACTCATGTTCATTGACTGCAATCAATATCGAACCCGTGTCGTAAGCTTCTCTGTTCTCCTTTCATTTCCCGTGTGTTATACACTCATCAAGTGCTCGAGGCGGTCCAGCAACCGTTGTGTCCAGAGCTCACGCCGCTCACACCAAAATCACTACCCCCAGACATCAGACCATCTAGTTGCCTACCATCTCCCAGATCCGCTAACTGACTTCGTAAGCAAAATCGCCATGCTCATTTCCATTGCATCGCGGGGAACCCGAAGTTGTCCGGCTCCAGAATCTCTGCACAAGGCTCGTGGTGTTTGACCATGTGCCGCTCTACGGCCAAACCAACGACACGCGTTTGACCGTATAGATCGATCTAGTTAGACCGCAAGAAAGGATGAGTCCCGTCGTCCTCGTACCTCTCCACGGTCCGGTCACCCATTTTCAGAACGACCACGGTGAGGTTAGGGCAACTGGCTGCAAGCGAAGAGAAAATTTTGTCCACAGTTCTCTTGATCACCCTTTCTCTCTTGTAAGCGCGCACCACATCTGCTGTAACAAGACAATAGGGTTCTGCAGGATACTCGACATCACGGAGCTCTTCCATGACGACTGTGAGCTCAAGCACTCTCAGTGAGTGTAGGGGAGCGACGCATGCCTGTGACAGTGTCAATTCGTGAGTTAATTAGACAAAATGCATGCAGTTCTTACCAGGAAGTGCGTTATATCATCATCCTCATGTCCGACCGTCACACCAGATATTGCCAGAAGCTCCAATTTGAGCGAAGCCTTGCAAAACTGTGCAAATCCTGGGTGGAACTTCGAAAAAGGTAGTTCTGGCCAGGTATATTCCACCCGTAGGTATTGCAACGCTAATGCATGAGCTTGGAGAGCCGACCAGTCAAGCAAATTGGATGGAAGGCCAAAGTCTATACCTAGAGTCAGGCTCATTCTGACCAGGGGTTTCAGTGACCGTATGAGGTCGTTCTCGACACTGCTAAAGAGCTCGGTGGTTTCATCAATCTCATGAATGCAGAAAGCCTTCAGCTTCAGCGGAAGGCTTTTAATGTCCCTCGAAAGACAGCTGTACTCTTCGCAGTCGATCAGCTGCAACTCTTCCAATTCCTCGAGTTCCACGAATCCAGCAATCGTGCTACTGCCTAGCGTGAAGCAAAAGTTTTCAATCCGTAAGGATCTGAGTCTACGAGGGCCTCGGCATAGTCGCGTGAATTCAATCGAGGGCCAAGAAACTTTGTGGTCGTGCTGAATGTCCAGGCTAGAAAGACTCGGGGTAGATTCCAGCAGGTGAATTGCGTGCTCATAGTCCTCCCATCCTCCAACGAGAAGCTGCAAGGTCGTGACGTGAGCAAGCTCCTCATCGTCTGGCGGATAGATTGGCCACATGTCCGGGTTTTCGAAACGGTATTGATAGTTGGTAAGATTGCGCTGCCTGAGGCGTATCAAATATTCGATACCGGTGTCGTAGAGACCGTGCATTGGCAGTCTGTGATCATGTTAGTATCTAGGTGTAAGGGAAAAAAGTCAAAGATCACATGGATCCCATACTCAAACTGGGTGAGTGTGTGCTTCGGAATATTGACTAGGACGCGACAGATCGGCATAATGGTTCCTCCTTGGATGAGATGGGAGAGGAAATTCATTCTGATGCGCAGGATTCTGATGTGTTTCAGTCCTGGATGTTCCTTGACCGTGGCTTCACCAAAAGAGTGCTCCAAACGGAAGCAATCGACTTCCATATGACGATACAGCAATGGCGTGGCAAGGAGCTGCATCTGCTTGCAAGTGAGACAAGCGCTCTTCTTGTCTTCATTTGTGGTAAGCTAGAGAACCGTTAGCTGATACGACTCGACGTAGAAGGTTAGGACTGATGTACGTACGTATTCGAGGATCGTCTTTTGTAGCTCGACTGGCAGACTCAGGAGGTGGCACTCCTCGTCATCCATTTGATTGGCGACTCCTGAATTTCCTGTGGCGGGCTTGAGCGCCAGCTGGAGGAGATTGTTTGGTGTCTGTATGGATATGGATCTGCTGGTCGCCATGGTGTGATTGCTCGAAGCGAATTTGGAGGTGCGGCGCTGAAGGGCGTTGGAAGCAGTAAGGTGAAGGCGAAAAGAGCGGTGCCGGCGTGTGAGGCGGTTATAAGAGAGTGGACGAGGCGGAAGGTGTCTTGGTGAGAGGCAGTAAAGAGCTGCGTGGTCAGGTGTGGTGTGTGGTATGGATGTCGAGGAGTTGAAAGGATGCGATGTTGTTGCGACGCCGCAGGTTCGCTGGTTGCGACGTGAAGAGCAAACGGAAGACAACGAGCACACAGGTGAGGAAGGAGCGACCGTGCGCCTAGGCTCAGACCTCTTTTGGGGAACTCACATTGTGCCTTCACTTGGAAGATAAGATCTTTCACTCTTCTCTTGCTCTTCTACCAAATCGCAAGCAAAAAACCAAAAGTCAAAAGGCAACCTGCTCCAAAACGCCACGCTAACCATACTGTAAATCACTGAAGAGCAAAATCCTATTCGCTTTCACGCACCTTGATCATCAACCACGACATTCCGGACACAGCCAATCCTCCGTCCGACGCGTAAGACCCACGCAAGCCATATGGAAGTGAACTCGAGGACAGCGGATATTGTCGCACATGACAGCCGCACGTGCACTCTCAACCGGCACACCACATGTGCAAGTCCTCGCTCTGTACTCGCCACTCGCCGCTCCGGAAACAGCCCTGCTCCCATTAGGAAGACCCATAGGTGCTACCGGCGCGCCAGGCCCCGTTCTCTCCCGCTTGCAGCAGTAATCTCGGACCTCTTCGTCGATGAAGTTAAGAGAATGCAGCCTATTCACCATCTTCGCGAACTCGTCGTAGTACTCATCATCGTGTCCCAATTTGGCGCGGAACTTCCTGGCGAAGCGCACGAGGAGTTCTTTCGCGAAGACGTCTGCTGGAAAATCGTCCTGCGCTAGCGTAAGGTTCCAATCTTGGTAGAAATCTTTTCCACCCGCGCTGAGAGGGAGAGATTTCAGATCATCACGCTTGTGGGCGTGTAGCCAGCTTTCGTCAACATCTTCGTCACTCTCGGAGACTTCTTCGTCCGATTCGAAGGGTCGTTTTGACTTTGTGCGGTAGAACCTGATTCCTGGCACCTTGGGTAAGGGCCATCGGGGTTTGGGGAGGTCTGGTATGTCGAGAACGTCAGCAGGCGCTGGTCTATTGTTGGTCTTCATTAGATTGGGGGGAGTCGATGTCCCTGAGGGATGCTTCTTGAGAGCGTTAAGCTGAGCACGTTCTGCTTTGAGATCGTGTTTGGTCATGGGCTTCAGTTTCGGGTGACCTGTCCAAGTATCCTCCCCTTTCAGGTAGGCTTGCTCGTCGAATGGTCTTTGCGGAGCTATCCATTGCTCTTCTTCACCGTCGTACAAGGGCTTAGTCGGAGCCTCGAGTAGCTTCGTAGCAAGCGTCAGATGTACTGTTTTGCGAATGACTGAAGACATATCCCCTTCCTCATCTTCGACCTGAGGTTGAAAGTGATCATGCCACAACAGAAAGTGTGTATGCAGCCTGTCAAAGGAGGGAAACACGCGGCGCGCTCGTAGAGATGGTCCGGTTGCACACAGCGGGCACTGCAAATTCTTCATCGTATGCGAGCGCTCGTTCATGAACACGTACGTGATGATGTGTTGCTTTGGGGTGTTCTCCGACTCGTCCGAAGCGCTTGGCGTTGGTAATTGATCTTGATCTGGCACAACCGCGGCACGCCTTGATTTTGCGTATGCAATAAGTGGCAAATCTTGTTTCCGACTCCAGCCCATCGACAGCTCGACACCATATCTCGTGTCCACTGCGTGAACGGCACCGTCAGAGCGCAGCAGACGAAGCGATTTGCCAAGTGTAGGACACTCAGGCAGGGCGAGCCAAGTTGCTCGCAAAGTCGCGTCTTTCTCGGTCAGCGTGCCCCGGTACTTCGAAGCAGGCTTGTTCTCCATCAGACTGAGAAGCCGTATAGCATCATCGTGATCCTGGCACTTGATTTCGACATTCAGCTGATAGTGAGCTGGAATGCTTCGTTTCCATCGGTAAGTGCCGTTGCTGCTCTTTTCGATAGTCACGAAGATTTTCTCCACGTCGATAGCGAAACCTTCGTCGAGCGTGATTTCGAAGACACGGTCCTTTGAGTCGGCTTTGCTGCTTTCGATCGTGCCGCATCGTGTATCGACATGAATTCTCTCTTGTTGATTGAGATCTTTGCCCTTGTTGATGAACATCAGCGTGATCAGACAGGGAGCGCGGAAATCAATACTTGGGTCCGGCAGCCAATCAGGTTCACTTTTGATCTTTCGTGAAAGTCGATTGCGACCACCACTGCTTCAAAAGTCAGCTTGCCATCATATCATAAGAGTGCTCTGGAAACTCACCCGTAGGCCTGCCCAGAATCATGCCGCCGAATCTGCAAAGCATCAAGTCTGAGCACGGGCTTTCGACCCTTCAACAGGTCTTTCATCATCTCAGCAGTAGGATAATCCCATGCTGTCTTTCTCCTCGAATTCGAACTCATCTCTCCCCCACGGCCATCAACGCCCCTCGAGATCGCCAGGAGTTTTTCGTGCCGGTCCAGTACGAAATTAAAGTTCCTCTGCAGGAAAGGGGGCTTGCGGAAGGCGAGGTGGCGGTATAGACTGGCAGTTCCTACGAACTTGCGATGCGTTGCTACTGACTCGACCATGTCACCTGCGTGGTTGTTTGCTGGTCGGTGGGGCGGTCTTTGCTAGGAGCAGGAAACTGCAGGATATCGGAGACTTGCATACGTTCCCTTTCTTTCATAGTGGGTGATGTTGCGTTTGATAGGTGTTGGAATTGCGGCAGCCGGCATGCAAAGTCGTCACATGTGTGGTTTTGTAGTTGTGGAAAGGAGCGTTTTTCAATCAGCGGTATGAATGTTGTCAGCCGTCTGGGATCACCAGCTCGTATGCTTCCATTGATTGCCTTGGTTGTTGTTTGTGATGAAATCAAAAACACCTCCGCTGTCGGATAGGAATCCAGTCGACCGATATGCCACGCGATTCTTATATATGGTCCAGTATGCGTACCGTCGACCAAAGACGAGATTGGGAAGGACGAGTTTGTGTGGACGGCAATTCATAGGTTCAATGTCATGTGCTTTCGACGCGCCTGCCAGGATGGCCCTAGCTTGATTAGCCTCGCGCAGCGCGCTTGGTCGTCTGCCGGGATGACGTTTCTGCCTCAGGCCACCAATATATGCTTTGGCGATTGTCAAATGAGACATGTCAGATCGAGCATCAACGACAGCGCCTGGTACAAAGAAAAAAATGAGAGCAGAGACAGGACCTTCTAGTCATACTTGAAGTTGTAGGCTATGAACAACATATCTCGTAAAGACCTATAGAATATTTGTTCGATGATCGATTCTACCAAGAGAACAAATACACGCATAGAAAGATCATTATGCAGCTTCGTATGGCTACGCGTACGCTACTTCAACAACGCACGTAGCGTGGCATTCATACGTGCCTCTCCGCCTAGCAGCTTTACGTTTCTCAAGCACACCCAAGTCAGACATATCAAAACCAGCATGACCTCGACCTTCCACAGATGCATAATCATGATAGGATATCCAAACAAAGAAAGAAAGGGAGTCCATATTGTGCGACTATGCTGGCATTAAACAGTGTGGAAAGAGGACCGACCCGACCTAACTCGCATCATCTCTGTGTTTGTGTGTGGGGGGATTGTGAAATAGAAGTGCACTAGAAAAAACGCCTGACCTGCCCGTCATGAACAATCCAACTTCGCTGCCCACCGGTCTCCATCATCACTCTAAAGTTTCGGAGCGGGAAAAAGGTCTCGCATGGTGGCGTTCCATGACCTCCTTTGTGCTTGCTGATGGAGGAGAGCATCTAGCAGCAGCCGCCGGCGCTGCCGGACTGCACGCCCTGGCCCTGGCCGACCTGCACAGTGGGCTTGTTGTTGACGGTGGTGTTGCCCATGCGCTCCTTGATCTGGCGGGCCATGGTCAAAAAGGCTTGCTCGACATTGCTGGCGTTCTTGGCAGAGGTCTCGAGGAAGGGGATGCCGAGGCTGTCTGCGAACTCCTGCGGTGGATGTAAGTATTGCTCTTTGTCCCGTCGACAGTGCTATCTTCCGATCTCCACATACCTTTGCGACATTGTAGTCTACGACCTTCTTGTCGGTCATATCGCTCTTGTTACCCACGAGGAGCTTGTTCACGCCCTCCGTAGCGTAACGGTCGATTTCCTGCAGCCACTGCTTGACGTTGTTGAAACTGTCCATGTCGGTAACATCGTAAACAACGCAGATACCATGAGCGCCGCGGTAGTAAGAGCTGGTGATTGTGCGGAAGCGCTCCTGTCCAGCTGTGTCCCACTGTTGATTGCATCTCCATCAGTCTCATGTTCTCGCTTCCTGGTACTTTCACCATAGGGGTATACGCACGATCTGAAGCTTGACTGTCTTGCCATCCAGCTCAATAGTCCTGATCTTGAAGTCCACGCCGATTGTGGAGATGTAGCTCTCGGTGTAAGTGTCGTCCGCGAAACGGAGCAGAAGGCATGACTTTCCGACACCGGAGTCACCGATGAGGAGGAGCTTGAAGAGGTAGTCGTATCTGTGGCAGCCGTGTGTCAGTACTTGGTCAACACTCGTGCAAAGGGTGCAGGCGGTAAGCGATTGTGGCATCGTAGGGGCCTGCGCAGAGGCTGGGGTTGGGGGGGAGGCACTCTGTGGTTGTCCGTGTCAGCGATATGCGATCTTATGGCAGTATGGTATGCAGCGTCGTCGCATAGAGCGTCGTGGCTATCATGTGAAAGAACTCACGACTCTGGGTTCATGGTTGCGTAGTGGTGTCGCCGCAAAGCCTGTTATGTGGCGTGTCGGGTATTGCTTGTTCGCGTGGATTCCTGCGACGGGAGAGTGCAGGGAGTTTTGTTTGGAGTTGTTGGTGAGAATGCGCAAAGGAGTTGGCAAGTGTCGGTAGAGTGTAGCAGGTCGGCCTGTCTCGTCAGGGAATCACCTGGAGACCTACGCACGGGCTTGTCCCGCGTGCACGCGGAGTTGAAACATGCCTATTAAATACGGTAGGGAGTCTTGCGCAGTGACTGCGTCCGTGTGAAGATGATGCCACAACCATTATAACACCGTGTAATGACGATTCTTCTAACTCCAACATACTCACCATGCGACACGAGGTTTCATACAACATTCTAGACTTCATTGCATGCCAGAGTCTGTAAACTGCAGTGGTGGTATCGGCAGCTTTCGAACGTGGAGCCACGCTCTATACTAGTGAGAGAATAGTCGCCGGCTAGTAGTTCAAACTCAAGTACACTGTAGTATCAGCAGCTTTAGTGTATCATTCCACTTGCACTGGCAAGTAAGATGATTGTCTGTCCATCAAGTTTTGAAATCTACGGAGGGACGGCTGTAAACACAGATGGAACTTCAAGTCATGCACGCAATCGAATTCATATACAGTCATCAAGCTACCGTCTTGCAAACATCATGCCCGTCTGTCTATGTCCAACCCATGGCTAACGAGATCACCTCCCATAACCGCTGTTGCCATGCGGCTGCTCGTATCCACCGCCGCCGTATCCGCTTGGAGGGGGAGCCTGACCGCCGTATCCGCCTTGTGGATATCCGCCATGAGGCTGTTCGTAGCCACCAGGACCGCCTTGATGACCACCTTGGCCGTAGCCGCCATGCTGAGGTGTCGGACCACCGTAGGAGCCTGCTTGCTGCTGGGCTCCGAAACCACCTGGTTGCTGACCGCCGTGTGGCTGCTGTCCGTAGTTACCACCAGGCGGGTTGTATGATCCAGATTGAGGACCGAAGCTTTGCGATGGAGCCCCATGTTGTGCACCGTAGCTTTGCGAAGATGGTGCACCGGGCTGCGAGCCATAGCCCTGCGGCGATGGTCCCGAATGAGAGCCACCGGGATGAGAGCCATAACTCTGGGACGGCGGACCAGATGGCTGGTAGGAGTTTGGAGGTGCAGAACCAGAGTAAGTACCGTTGGAGCCGCCGCCTGACGAGTAGCCATAGCCACCGCCACTGCTCGGCTTGTCATGACCGCCCATGAGATTGCCAAGGAAGCCACTGGCACCGCTGCCACCGTGGCTCTGGGCAGAGCCATGCTGCTGCTGATTACCGGCTCCGTAAGAGGTGCTGCCTCCGTAGCCCTGATTGTGGCTTGAGCCGTGCTGGCCCGATTGATGGCTGTTGTTGGAGGAGCTGCTACCACCAAGGAACGAACTCAGGCCACCAGATCCACTGGACGACCCATGCTGGTTGCTTCCCGACTGGTGTTGGTTGTTGCTGCTGCCTCCACCAAGGAACGAGCTGGCCATACCTGCAAGACCGCCTGCACCGCCTGACGATCCATGGCTATTGTTACCAGAGTGCTGTTGGTTGTTGCCTCCACCGAGAAATTGGCCTGCAAGACCGCTAAGCCCACCAGAGGATCCTTGCTGGTTGCTATGCTTGTTGTTGTTGTTGCTACTCCCACCGCCTAGGAACGACTGTGCCATTCCTCCAAGACCGGAGGAGCCAGACGAGTTGTTATGTGCGCTTGAACTACCTCCACCTAGGAAAGACTGTGCCATGCCTCCTAAGCCGGAGGAGTTGTTCTTCGACTTTCCACCCATGCCTGTCGCCATCTTGAAGGCTTCGGTCTGCGATTTCCACCATCAGTGTTTCTTCTCGCAACAATCCTCATATCCCGCCATTAACTCACCTTGAACCCTCGGTCACCCTCTTGCGCATCGTCGGGACCGTTGTTTTGGTAGTGATTTCCCTGGCTGTTGCCATAGTTGTCCCCGTATCCGTTTCCATGTTCTCCTCCCTGACCAGGTTTCGAGAAAGGGTCCGACATCGTAGGTATTGGTGTTCCTCCCGGCGTGGGGACTTGTGGGGCAGCAGAAGTCGGGACGTCCCAGGTCGATTCGCCGGTGCTGATTTGGACGAAGTAGTACTTGCGGGATTTATTATCCCACTGCGCTATATAGCCTGGTGGTAATGAGGGCGGTGCATAGTTAGGCCCGGCGTCCGGCGTGGTCGGTTCCGTCATGTTGTCCTTTCGGTGGGTCGGCTGCGGTGAGGACGTGTAACGGTTGCGCGGTAGCAGCTGCAGAGCTCGAGGAATAAGAGTGAGGCCGTCCTTCCGATGGGTTGACTGACTGCGTGCTGCGGCCGAAACGTACGGTAATTACGTAGTAGTAGCTGGAGAGGTCGAAGTTGAAGAGTAAGGATATGTCAAGTAACAATGGATCAGCACGTTCGCGGTAAAAGTGGGGACAGCACGTTCGCGATAAGATTGATGGAAGGAAGTCGCGTCGGATGAAAACGTCACGCTCACAGCCTTTTGTGGCTGTGTAAGTAGGTACTTCCTAGTACCTGGTAGTGGAGTCGCCAGGTATTCATGTATCGTTAAGCGCTGCCTCTAAGCCTCTAAGTAGGCGAAGCAATCAAGAACTCAGCAACTTGGATAGCATTAAGAGGTACCTTATTCACGCATTGGTGGGAAATTCGCTTTCGATTAAACAGTCATGGTGCATCAAGAAAAAGCAGCGCTTCCACTGCGGCTTGCAGTGTCAGTAGTACCAGTACCCTAGTAAGCCCTGCGCCCGGACAATAACATAATTTTCTCCTCGCTCAACAAGAAAACTCCAGCTTCACATCACATCTAGTACTCGGCGTCAAGACCCTCGTCGGCATCGGCAGAGTCGGCGGCGACCTCCTCGTAGTCGCGCTCGAGCGCAGCAAGGTCCTCACGGGCCTCGGAGAACTCGCCCTCCTCCATACCCTCGCCGACGTACCAGTGAACGAAGGCGCGCTTGCTGTACATGAGGTCGAACTTGTGGGAGAGAGCAGACCAGGCCTCGGCGATGGCAGTGGTGTTGGAAAGCATGCAGACGGCGCGGTTGACCTTGGCAAGGTCGCCGTTGGGGACGTTCATCGGAGGCTGGTAGCAGATACCTAGCTTGAAACCGGTAGGGCACCAGTCGACGAACTGAATGGTGCGCTTGGTCTTGAGGGTGGCGACAGCGGCGTGGGTGTCCTTGGGGACGACGTCGCCGCGGTAGAGCAGGCAGGTGGCCATGTACTTGCCGTTGCGCGGGTCACACTTGACCATCTGGTTGTTGGGCTCGAAGCAGGCCATGGAGATCTCCATGACGCTGTTGGCCTCGTGTGCGGCCTTCGCAGCAGAGACGATCGGGGCGTAGGCGACGAGAGGGAAGTGGATACGGGGGTAGGGGACCAGGTTGGTCTGGAACTCGTTGAGGTCGACGTTCAGGGAGCCGTCGAAACGGAGGGAGGCGGTGATGGAAGAAACGACTGGGATTCGGGTTAGTCAAGGTTCCTGCGGTTCGCAATCTGCAGATACATACCCTGAGCGATCAGGCGGTTCAGGTTCTCGTAGTTGGGGCGCTCAATGCCGAGGTTACGGCGGCAGATGTCGTAGATGGCCTCGTTGTCAACCATGAAGGAGCAGTCGGAGTGCTCGAGGGTTGTGTGGGTGGTGAGGATGGAGTTGTAGGGCTCGACAACCGAGGTGGCGACCTGAGGAGCAGGGTAGACGCAGAACTCAAGCTTGCACTTCTTGCCGTAGTCGACGGAGAGACGCTCCATGAGGAGGGCACCGAAACCGGAACCGGTACCACCACCGAAGGAGTGGAAGACGAGGAAGCCCTGTAGACCAGAGCAGTTGTCGGCGACGTGGCGGACCTTGTCGAGGACCTGGTCGATGAGCTCCTTGCCGACGGTGTAGTGACCACGGGCGTAGTTGTTCGAGGCATCCTCCTTGCCAGTGATCATCTGCTCGGGGTGGAAGAGGGAGCGGTAGGTGCCGGTGCGGACCTCGTCGACGACGTTGGGCTCGAGATCGCAGTAGATGGTGCGCGGCACGTACTTGCCGTTGCCTGCATGCGTGGGTTAGTATGGCGTCTGTGGTGTGTGTTGAGATATGCGTTCGACGTACCAGTCTCGGAGAAGAAGGTAGAGAAGCCCTGGTCGTCACTAGCGGCCTTGCGCTCCTCGGTAAGGAAACCATCAGGCTGTAGCAAGTCAGCATGTTGCTCAATGGGGTGTGTTGGGTGTTTGTTCCACTCACCTGGATGCCGTGCTCGAGGCAGTACAGCTATAAGTCGATCATGTCAGCACAGGTCCCCTGAGGCTGCCACATTTCCCTGGTGTTTGTTCCGGCCGCAAGGCATCGCATGCCATCCCATTTCAAGCTCTTTCGGACGCGAGACTAACCTCCCAACAGCTGTTTGCGATCTGGCAACCGGCTTGGCCGACTAGACGCGTACAAAGTCAGCACGAGGTTGCATGTTTCATACCTTGCCGGCGGAGCGGTCAAGGCGCGTGGGCCGGGAGCGGCATAGGGGTAAACATACCGTTCAAGCTGATGACTTCACGCATGTTTGCGGAGTGGTTGTGTATGGATTGGTTGCGTAGAGAGGAGGCGAGGAGGAGGAGGAGGAGATGTCACGGGCGACTCGGTGGGCGGAGGATGGGTTGGTGAGGTGGAGGCGAAGATGCGGTCGCGGAAGGTGTTTACCTGGCGTGGTCCGTGGGGCAGGACCGATGCGAGGTTTGTGTTGTGCGGGAGCGGGACTTTAGGGTGGGACTAGCGCCGACTACACCGGCGAATCGTATGGTGCGGTTGTGTGTCTGTCTATCTATCTATTCACTCCTCCCTTACCTACAGTATTGATGCCAGGCTACAGTCCTATGAAGTGAGTGACATGTTGTGAATGTCACCTGATCGCGCGTGACATTGGATTGCAACGTCTCTCCAGTATCACTGCACTGCGAGATCACTCTCAACAACACCACCTGCCACCCACCACGATGAAGCCATCCCACACTCTGAGCTCTCTGTTTGCCCTGCTGGTAGCCTCAGTGCACGCAAACACCGAAAAGACCATCTTCATTGCGCCAGACGCTCTCAGCTTCACCGACAGCAATCCCGGTCTTAACGTCCTCCAGCTACAATCACTCACGCACGAATCCAGCACTCTCACGACTTCTCTTGACGTGCTCTTTCCCACTCAAGACGCCCCGCAAGGCTCAGACCATTGGTTCCTGCTCCGAGATCTCAATCCTGGTCAACGATACGAATTACGCGTGTGTTGGCCCGCCGTCGTACGTTTACACTGTTCATCTCAAGGGAGACTTGCTTCTTATACTAATCCGCCACCAGCAACCGACGGAATTCTGGCTAGACGTTTATCCCATCGCCGAGGTCTTCGACACGCCCGAACTCATCCAGAATCTCGCAGAGTACGCTGGGAAGCCTGACAGAGCACGACCAGAACCATCACCTTCGTCCAGTGGGAGCAGAGAGAGCTTGTTGTTCTTGCACGTGAGAGCCGCAGCCGACTTCTTCACCACCGACAAGGAATTGATGTCAAACCCGCCACCAGTGAATCTTGACATCATCTTAGATCCTTACGTCTTCAACGTCTTCCCGAGATCGCTAGGTCCAACTGCAGCCTATATTGGTGTGCTCGCTGTCGGCGCCTGGTTTGTCTCTGGATTCGTTTGGAATTTCCTGCGACCTGATAGTACCGACAAGCTTCACAAGGACTAGTCTACGTTCCAAGGAGTGCATAACAGCATCACAGAGAGATCCCTTCGAACCCGGCAAAGCCTAACACCATGGCCGGCAACGACGCTCCATCAGACGACCTACGCGCTGGCTCGCACACCGATGACTCCTCGTCGCCATCCGTGCCTAGTCAACAACTACAACCCATGAGACCGCGGCATCCGTTCTACACACTACCTCCTGAGCTGATATTAGACATCATGGATCTCCTTCCGCCAGAAGCCTTTATCAACTTTGCCTTCGCCAACTATCCCTTCTTGCATGCGAATGGACTGGCGCCCGCCCTCTCTGGCGTGCGTATAGACTATATCGCAAACTCGACCCGTATCCCAGCATTGTTTCCCCTCTTCCGCTTGCCTGCGGAGATCACGCTGGAGATCATGCGCAACATGAAACCAATCGATATCATGCGCTTCGTGCTGGCAAACTACCAAGATCTGGCACGTCAAGGCATTACCCCGCCACTGACGGAAGAAACCCTCAACCAGTTACGAAGGGCTGTCAGATCAAGGCTGAACTCGAGTTGATGGGGATTCCTATGTATCAATGTGGACAAACGTTGCGCGCAACAAGCAGCAAGGGCTATCGAGAGCAGTCTCGTTTCTCCATTGGCGAGGTATTATCGTCGGTGTCACATTGAAATTACTGTATGAATAATGCATAATGACATTCAATTTCGCTCGGGCGATCATTTCGTTCAGTCTTCGAGATTGCGCAGCAAGCCTCTCGAGCGCCATCCAACAGACCATCTCCAAGCACCACAAGAATGGAGTTGCGCATGATATTCAGGAAGAAGACGTTGAAAACCTACCACTCTGCCGCTTTCAGTGACAACAAAAATTGCATCGCATCGCATCCCGGCGAAACGCGGTGTCACGGAAAAATGCGGGCTTTGACCCAGGTCATACGGCGCCCTCCGCTACATATTTGATGGTCGCTTGGTCAATACATGTATGGCATGTTCATTGACAATCCGTTTCTGAATGATCTCAATTGGTAACACGTGCCGAGAAGATACACCTAAAACCAACATCAATCCATTTGCAGCGAACACACTCTACCTTCGTCCACGAAACCCAAAATGGCCACATCGATCACATTGATGTCAACGCCACGCACTTCAACACCAGTCCAACACATATCAGAGCAATGCACTACATGCATAGCACGCTCTCATCGTCATCAAAGAAGAAGCAGTAGTCGCGGCTCCGACAATTCATCGATGAACGACAGCTCGCTAGAGCCCACCGGAACAAACTTCGAAGCACAACTTGCACTCACCACGACTTCCGACTCTACCACTCTTCTCGCACCACCACCACCCTACTCCCGTCGCCGTCGATATCAAAGACTCGACATTGACCCACCAACCTACACCTCAGTCCTAATAACCCCTCCGCCGGGCCAACCCATCACTAGAATCGCTCTCACAATTCGCTATGTCGAAACTCTCATCCTCGAAGACGACGGCTACTCAAAAGTCATATGTCCGACAGCGCGGAAGTTCAGAACACAGATCCAAGTCTACCCTTCGATGGCGTGGGATCGCTTTTGGGAGTGCTTGCGGCAGGTGAAACCCTCGGTTACGATGCGTGAGGGTGGTCTGAGGGAGGTCAGGGCTCTCAAGCGTAAGGGGAAGTGGGAGCGTTTAGTATGTTCTAGGTTGGCGGGTGGTATTAGTTTGAGAGAGGGGAATTGGGAAGAGGTTCGGGCGGCGATTTGTGAGGGTGAGCTGGACAAGGTTGTTGCTGCGGTTTGAAATGGGAGTGCTGAACATGCATGTTTTGTTGTCATCCACTGCAGGGTAATCAGGCTCCGAGGGTCGAATTGGCGTTTTCCTTTCTATTGGTTTCCTTCATGGACTACAGAATCAATGTCTTTCGAGAGAATTGACCATTGTGTCTCGAGCCTCAGCTACTCTCGTCAATAGCAGACACCAGCTCCGCTCGGATTACGCGATGCAATTCGGTACATGCCTTGCATAAACATACAACGAACCAAATCACGGTCGTCTTCAACATTAACCACAAGCCCACGTTGCTTACAGATAGATCAACGATCGATCTCGCTTCCCAGATTCTGCACATAGAAGCTCTCGATCAACTAACACTACTGCCGCCACCACCACGAACAACATCAACAACGTCGGAACCAACATCACACCTGAGCACTACAGCTCCCGCAACCCAGCAAATCTACCACAAGAAGAACCCGATGGACTCAGCCCTGATCCACCTTCTCCCAAACCTCTTCCCATCATCCTTCCGCCGACGCCACCACCCAGACCTCTCAGACACCACTACCTCACCAACACCACAGCAATCGCCTCCACCACCGTACGCCCTCCACCCGCCCACAGTTCCAACCTCAACGATCAACATCCCCCTGACAATCTCCCTGCTCGCCGACCCCAAGGGCGACGATCACAAACGCGCACTTCTCTACTGCCTCCAAGACCACTACTCCTTAAGCCCACAAACAACCTACAAGAATTTCATCGATGGCCTACGAACCAAATTGACCAGATTGAGAGTCAGCGGTGGCGCGTCCGAGAAGGGGATTTCTTGGAGGGTCGGTATATCAGCTACTGGGAGATCTAAGTCTAGGGTGTTTGGTCGAAGGGTTTTGTGGGGTGGATCGGAGGTGGAGGTTGAGAGGGAGAGTTGGGAGGATGTGAAGAAGGGGTTTGTGGAGGGGAGATTTGTGGGGTGGAAAGTGGTTTGTTGGAGGGAGTGAGGTGAGGTTGTGGGTGATGTTGAAATTCAAGGAATAGTTCCCCTGGGAGGCACAGCTCTTGTTTGGGAACTGCGGTGTGTCAGATGATTGATCTTTAGAACGCTTATTTAATATGATATAGCAAGGCAAGGCAAAGAAAGGCAAGGCAAGGGCATCAAGCATCATCTACAGTTTCGTGAACCAACCGACCGAGCAATCAATCAATCACTGTCATCCATCAACTCCGCCAACTCGTCCTCCTCCTCCGCCGTCAACCTCGGATTTCCCCTCCCCTCCACAGCATCATCTTCATCCTCCCCTCTAGCAGCCCTCTCCCTCTCCTCCACAAACTTAACCATCTCGTTCCTGTCTAGACTCCACCTCCTAACCGTCGAATCAATGCTTACACTGACAACGCCAGTCCTTCCCACCCTCGTCAGTCCCGTCACCTCCTCGTAATGCCCCTCATAAACACAAACGCAGTTCCCACTAACCACATCCCAAACCCGTACTCCCTCGTCCCTGCAAGCCGTCACCACCAAGCCCAGGTCGTCAAAGGGCAGGACGTCGCCGACGAAATCGGAATGCTGCAGAACGGCGTCTGCTTCCCACCCACGACTCCGCACAAGGTGCTTGGCCGTCTTGTCCGCGGACGCAGTCCACAGATCACCATCAGAATCGAACCTCAAGGCCCAAACGCTCGTTTCGTGTGGCCGCAGTGGCGCCTCGAGCGACTCAGGAATCTCATAAGAACGCGCCAGGCTAATATACCAGCGCCTGACCTCACGATCACTGCTAGCCGAGAAGAGCACAAACCCATCCGCCTTTTCATGCATCGCGGGGTCTTCAGGCAAGCTCAAAGGATCAATCGCCAGGTCCAGCACAGCTTTGACGTGGCCCTTGAGTTTGTGCAGCTGGGCGCCGGTGTTGAGGTCCCAGACGATGATGGTGGCGTCCGCGGAGCCGGAGAGCAGGATCGGGCGGTTGGAGATGGTGGTGGTGAGCAGGCATTTGACAAAGTCGCCGTGGCCGGAGAAGGTCTGCGATTGGCCGGTCTCGAAGTCGGTGCTGTAGATGTTCTTGTCCCAGCAGCCCGAGAACATGCGCTGGCCGTTGGGCGAGAAGGCCAGGCTTGTTAGGGGCGCGGTGGCTTTGTCTACGGAGATTTTTTCGCCAGTCTGAGGATATAATGTCAGTGATTTCTCGTTGTTTGACCATCAAAGTTTCCCAAGCAAACTCATCGGAACGGGTCATTGAATCTCGCGATAGGAAAGAATAAAGGAAGAATAAAGGCCAGAACTAACCTCCAGGACCACTCTCCTAACCTCGCCAGCCGCCTCTGCAACATAGACAGCGCGCTCATCGAACGGATCAGCCGTGACAGCAAGCAACTTGGACGACAACTTGATCGGGCGACCGAGCTTGTTCTGTGCTTTGCTCGCTTTGCGCTGCTCAGCAACCAGCGACTCGGAAGTCTGGAAGAAATGGCCGGCGTTGGGGTTGGCCATGATGCAGCAACGAATGCAATTGTTGAAGAAGGGGAAAAGACCGGAGAAACGAGTGTGCTGAAGAAGAAAACGTGCTGCAAGGACGTTGTTTCTTTTTTTCTTCTTTCCTTCTTCGCGTGTCCGTGTCAAGCTCCCAGCATCTAACTAGTCCCAATATTCGGCGGCGTAGGCGGTTGCTTTTGTCGGTGCAGCAGCCAACGGCGAGAGGATCAAGGTGTGAAGTCGGCCGCTCGGGCCGTTGCACAAAGCTTTTGGGCTGCAACGCCTCTCTTGCAGCCGCTGCCAGGCTTTGTTTTGCTCTTTCCCCCCTCGGCCATGATTTACATACACCACCGCCCACAGCCCGTGACATTCACTTTTGACTTTGTATCGTGTTGCTAGAACCTTGCCTCTAGCATGCAATGACAGATCGGAGAGCAAGGAATGTCCTGGTTCGGATGTGTGACGAGCTGTCACAATTCACAAGAGTCAATCAATCTGCGTTTCGTTGCGACCCAACCCGACGACTGGTCACACCTCGTCGTCGAACGAGAGATCTTACATGCGAGTTCTTGGTGCTGCTGATGTACGCGTCATGGGCAGCAAGATGTTGTGTTATCTTTGATGTGTTATGGTGATGTGCGATTGTGAGGATGTCCCCTGAAGTTGCGCATGAGATTGAGATCGTGTGGTGACCTCGTCTTGTCATGACAATGATGGATAGCACTTCCCCTCTCTCACAGCCCAACATTACATTACGCTCGACGTTGGTCTGTGATCGGCGGTCATACTACTTACGACTAGATGTGCTAGCATCGGCAAATGAATTTGACACATGCACCGAACAAGACCGGAATACCGAAATGAAAATAGACTTTTACTTTTTTGTGCAAGCAGCCAACCACACAACCGCCAATAGCGCGGAGTGCATATATCATTCGATAGGTAATGTAAAGATACAGCCGAAGAAACCAAAGAAGGAACATATCATCCAGCATCAAGAAACGAAAAAACCTAACGGACTCTCTCAAAATCACCAAAGCAAACTTGAAGAATGCCAGAAGAAAGCGAGCACACACCGGGCTCATATGCAAATGCAAGTCGTCCTCTTTCGATCACGTGCAGTTCGTTTCGCATCGCTTAGCGACGAGTGACATCACGGGCGTGCTTGCCCTCGGCGTTGTAGGCCTTGCTGAGGAGGTAGTTGACCCACTCGAGGAGGTCCTTGAGCGTGAAGCCCTCGGGGAGAGCCTTGCTGGGCTTGCCGTCGGCCTTGTCGCTAGAGCTGGAGGCTGTGGGGATGGGAGCGTCGAGAACCGACGAAGGGAGGGAGCTAGCGACAGCCGAGATGCCGGCTGCGGGAGCGGTGGTGGTGGTCGGGGTGTTGTTGGAGGAGCCGCTCGAGGAGTTGTCGGAAGAAGAGTTGTCGGAAGAAGAGT